>FLOH01000290.1_pt1 | contig 123874 bp, 124 predicted proteins | sample 756751 | NCBI WGS metagenome assembly FLOH01 (sample SAMEA4026879, study PRJEB14308) | marine metagenome | biome: coastal water; material: water | depth 74 m
TCAACGTCGTGGTCCCACAGGCGTGGTTGAGTGCCATCGCGGATCAGCCGGTGCTCTCGGTGCTCGCCCTGGCGGGGCTCGCCGTTGTGCTGAGCATCTGTTCCGAAGCGGATGCTTTTGTCGCCGCGAGCCTCACTGAGTTTTCACTCACGGCAAAACTGGCGTTCCTCGTCGTGGGTCCGATGGTGGATATCAAGCTCGTGTCCCTGCAGGCCGGGACGTTCGGCACGAAGTTTGCGGCGCGATTCCCCCCGGCGACCTTCACCATCGCGGTGCTCTTCAGTGTCCTCGTCGGATGGTGGCTGCTGTCATGAGACGCGATGTTCAGGGAATTTTGCTCATCCTGGTGGGCGGTGCGGTGCTGCGCATCACACTCGGGGGCACCTATCTCAACTACGTCAAGGAAGGCATGCGCACCTGGCTCCTGATCTCGGGGACCACGCTCATCGTGCTCGGAGTGATGGCATTGCTCGACGCCCTGCGTCGTGGTCGTAAGTCCGAGGATGAAGCAACCCCGCACGATGAGCCCGGTGAACACGACCACGACCATGGCCACGGGCCGCGTGCGGCATGGCTGCTCATCCTGCCCGTCCTCGCCATCTTCCTCATCGCTCCGCCAGCCCTCGGCGCCTTTGCCGTCGCGCGGGACACCTCCAACGCCGCGGAGCCCGCGGAAGCAAAAGCGCCACCATTGCCGGCCGGGGATCCGGTGCCGATGTCCGTTGCTGAGTACGTCGGCCGTGCGGTGTGGGATGACGGACTGACGCTTGAGGGGCGCACGGTGGCGATGACGGGATTCGTCACACCCGATCCGGCAGGCGGGTGGTGGCTATCGCGCCTGGCCATGGCCTGCTGTGCCGCCGATGCAATCGCCTCAAAGATCAAGGTGGTGAATGCACCCGATCTGCCCGCCAACACCTGGGTGGACGTAACTGGGGCGTGGATCCCCGGCGGTGGTACCAAGACCGAGACGGCCGTGCCACTGCTCGAGATTCGTGAACTGGTGGAAGTGCCCCAACCGAAGAATCCCTACGACTAGTCCTCACGTCACCGCGAATCGCCCGGAGATCAGCACTTAGTGCAGAGTCCAAAGACTTCGATCGTGTGGGCGACGTCGCGGAAGCCATGTTCCGCACTGATTCGAGTGGCCCACGTTTCGACAGAGGGCGCTTCGATCTCAATGGTCGTGTGGCAGGAGCGACAGACAAGGTGATGGTGGTGAGATGGACTGCACTGGCGGTAGACCGCTTCACCATCGTCTCGCACGATGACGTCGACCTGTCCGTCCTCGGCCATGGCCTGCAGTGCGCGGTACACCGTGGTGAGACCGACGCTGTCGCCACGGTGCCGGACGACATCGTGAATCTCCTGAGCGGAGCGGAATTGCTCCTGCGAATCGAGGGCCTCGGCGACCGCTGTTCTTTGCCGGGTCTGCCGACGCAGGGGTGCCTCAGTCATGTGAATGCCCTCCCGGTGACAGCGACCGCCCCGAGGAGTGGGGATGACGTCGACGCCTCCTTCGGACAGGGTAGGCGGCGAGCGCGGCCACGAGAAAGGCGCCAAGCGCGAGAAGGACGATGGTGGGGCCGGGCGGCACGTCGAGCGTGAAGGACGTTGTCAGGCCTAGGACCGAGCAGGTGAGCCCCACGATCACCGCCACAACGGCGGTGGATCGGAATGATCCGGTGAATTGCTGGGCCGCTGCGACGGGGACGATCATGATCGCGCTCACAAGAAGCAATCCCACTGTCCGCATGCCGATCACGACGGTCACGGCGGCGAGCACGGTTAAGAGGATCCCGAGTTGAGTCGTACGAATCCCCTGCACGTGTGCGACGTCCGGGTCCAACGTCATCGCGAACATCTCGCGCCCGAAAATCGCGAGTATGACAATGACGAGTGCCCCCGCCCCCACGAGCCACAGAACATCCTCGGTGGCAACCGTTGACAGTGAGCCGAAGAGATATTGGTTGAGGGCGGTCGATGCTTTGCCAGATGCTAGAGATGTGAGCAGGACGCCCCCTGCGATCCCGCCGTAGAAGATCAACGCGAGAGCGAGGTCTCCAGCCGTCCGGCTGCGCGCTCGCACGAGCTCAAGAAGCAGCGCTCCCAGGGCCGCCACGACGAGGGCCGTGGGGACGGGTGCCAATCCGGTGAGGAAGGCAAGCCCGACACCCGTGAGTGCGACGTGACCCATCCCATCGCCCAGCAGGGCCAGCCGACGCTGCACCAGGAAGATGCCGATGAGCGGGGCAATAACGCCGATCAGGGCTGCCGCGATGAGGGCTCGTTGCATGAAGTCGTAACTGAGGAGTCCCATGTCACTTGGCTCCGGGATCAAGAAATGAACCATCATCGCCGCGCATGACGACGTCTTCGCTGTGATGCCAGACCCGTTCGACCAGGTGGTCAGGGGCGGGCGGTGGCCCGTCGTAGAGCACGGTGGAGGTCTCTCCCCTGGGTGAGCCAAGGACCACGATGCGAGTGGCCAAGTCGGCGAAAGGCCCCAATTCGTGAGTGACAAGGATGACGGTGCGGCCCGCTGTGCGCAGTTGACTGAAGGTCTCAGCGATGCGGATCTGGCTTTCGGTGTCGACCCCGGCGGTTGGCTCATCAAGCACATAGAGGTCGGCATTCTTGGCTAGCGCCGAGGCGATCATCGCCCGTCGCTGTTGGCCACCGGAGAGTTCGTCGAATCGATCGCGACGGCGTTCAGCCAATCCCACCTGCTCCAGCGCTGTGGTGACGCGCTGACGGTCACCCCGCTGCGGGAGCCGATGCCGGGGAGAAATGAGTCCGGCGCCCACAACCTCGTGGACGGACACGGGGACCGCACCGGCGGAGTGCAGACGCTGAGGGACATAGGCCAATTTGTGCCACGCCCGAAAGCGCTTCAGTGGGAAACCAAAGAGATCGATAGTGCCTGATGTCACGGGGAGCAGGCCGAGAATCGCGCGCATGAGTGTCGTCTTGCCGGATCCGTTCGAACCCAGGATGGCAACGAATTCACCCTCGTGAATCGTCAGATCGACGTTGCTCAGGATGCATGCGGCTTCGATATCAACGCACACACGCTGGCACGTGAGGGCGACCGTCATGCCACTCCTTTGCTCTCCGCGGTCAGGAGCAGCCCTGGCCGATCTGCACCTGCTCGAGATTGGCCTGCATGATCGTGACGTAGTCGCCCGTCGCACCCTCAGCGAGACCCTCTAGCGGGTCGAGGATAGCCGTGGTGGTGCCCGTCTCAGCGGCCAGCGTCTCCGCGACCTTGGGATCGACCAGCGTCTCGTAGTAGATGGTCGTGACGCCATTCGCGCGCACCAGGTCGATCACTTCAGCGATCCGTGCAGGGGATGGCTCGGCATCGGGTGAGAGTCCGGCGATCCCCACCTGGGTGAAGTTGTACTGCTGGGCGAGGTAGCCGAATGCCTCGTGCGAGACAACGAGGTCGCGACTCCTGCACTGGATCGTTCCGTCGAGCCACTGGGTGTTGAGAGAGTCCATCGCGGCGCTGAGCGAGGCCGCACCCGCGGTGAAGGGTCCCTCGGAGTCAATAGCGCTGAGGCGGGTGGCGATCTCATCGCCGATCGTGGCCATGTTGAGGGGGTTCAGCCACACGTGCGGGTCTCCCGCGAGTGCGTCGCCGTCATGTCCGTCGTCATCCTCATGCCCGGCTTCCTCCTCGGAGTGGTCCTCTGCCGGCAGGAGGGCGATTGCTTCGGTGACGTTGAGTGCACGATCGGGCGCGACCTGTGCGATGGCTTCGTCGAGGGCGGGCTGGAAGCCAGGGATGTACAGCACCAGGTCAGCCTCGCCAATCTCTGCGACCTGCTGGGGCCCCAGTTCAAGATCGTGCGCCTCGCCTCCCGGTGGGGTCAGGTTGATCACCTCAATCCCATTTCCCCCGACCTGCTGGGCGGCGTAGGCCAAGGGATAGAAGCCAGCCACAACGCGCAGGGGTCCCCCGTCCGCTCCGGGGGAGGGTGACGTGTCAGCGCTCGAGCCACCTCCGCATGCGCTAAGAAGGAGAGCGACGGGGAAGGCAATGGGAAGGCCTAGGGCGAGGATTCGGCGACTCATATCGCCATCCTGGTCTAAATGAATATGATTGTCAATGCGAATAAGACATCAGAGTCGACCCATCGCCTTGAGCACCGTCGCCCCCGCCAACGCCACCACGACGATGCCGCGGAGCACCCGACCGGTGGTGGGGATTGCCGGCCAGGACAGCACGAGTAGCCACAGGAAGAAGAGGGTCAGGATCCCGAGGAGGATCGCTCCGAGCCACGCGAGGGATCCGGTCTGGATGATCCCCAGCACAAGAAGGGTGGCCATCACGATCACGAGGACCCACTTGGGCAGATGGGTCAGCCTGGTCAGCAGCGGCAGGCTCGCCCGCTGGAACCCGGACATGTCCCCCTGGACCCGTGGCGCCGGCTTGCGGGCCGATGTGGCGGCAGACTGGGGCCCGCGTGGGCCGCGCACGCCTCGACGGCCTGGATGAGGCCGCTGATCATTCGATGCCATGGCCCTCCTCAGCCCCGGTGCTGATCCGCACCCCTACGTTTAGCCCATGGTGTCAGTCGTGCCCGTCGAGCCCTCGCCGGGGTTCGTGATGATCTTGCGCTTTCGACCCCCTGATGATGTGGCCCTGCTTGCCGCCCTGCGCGAGGCAGTTGCCCTCCTGGTCGGGTGCGCGGGATGTGTCGATGCCCGGATCACCCGTGCGGTCGATGACGGTCATCTCATCCTCCTGATGGTGGGATGGGACAACGTTGGCTCCTACCGCCGCGCCCTGTCGTCCTACGACGTGAAGGTAGCCGTCGTCCCGTTGCTGGCCCAGGCGGTGGATGAGGCAACCGCATTTGAGGTGCTGCACCAGCGCGATGCGTCCGGGGTGCGTGATGCGGTGAGCGCACGCGCCGCCGATGCTGACACCGTGTCCCTGGGGGAAGCTGCTGCTGAACACGTCCCGCCTGCGGCATCGTGACGCGCTTTGCCGATCTCGCGGATGGGGGAGTGCAGCTGGCTCCCCTCGTGGAGCAGGCTGTCGCAGCACTCCCGAATCCCTGCCTTTTGGCGATCCTGCCCGATGGTGTGCCCGTCGCGGAGTCCCTTGCCGACATCCTGGGCCTGCCGATCATGGCGGTAGCCCTGGACCGGGAGGGAGAGCCGAGCGTGCGAGACCTGCCCGACGTCAGGGATCGCGTCGTCATCGTCGTGGATGCTGGTGTGGAGACGGGCACAGCGGCCCGACTCGTGGGTGCAGCGGTGCGGGAGGCAGGTGCCGCACAGATGCTTCTCGCCGTCCCCGTGTGCCCGCGCGAAGCCCAGGTAGGTCTCGAGCGGATCTACGACGTCGTCGTGGCCGTGGATCGACCGATGGTGCGAAGAGACCTGCGATGGCATTTCACCGACGTGGGCACCGTCGATGAGGCCGAGGCGCTACGACGACTCGACGCTCGCTAGGGTGAGGGCTTCCTGCTCGGCAGACCGGCGATGCCGTCCCTGTCGGGCTTGTCCGCCGACCCCCAGCCGGAGTGGATCATGGCCGATCGTGTCGATGCTGTCGTCAACCTGTGCAAGCGACGAGGATTCGTCTTCCCCTCGTCGGAGATCTACGGGGGCACCCGATCGGCCTGGGACTACGGTCCGCTCGGTGTCGAACTCAAGGAAAACATCCGCCGGCAATGGTGGCAGGCCGTCGTACGCGGTCGCGATGATGTCGTAGGACTCGACTCCTCCGTCATCCTTGCCCCACAGGTGTGGGAGGCCTCCGGTCACGTGTCGGCGTTCGTCGACCCCCTGACCGAGTGCAAGCAGTGCCACAAGCGCTGGCGGGCCGATCAACTCATCGATGCCTACGAGGAGAAGCACGGCTCACCCCCGCCGGATGGGCTCGCGGACATCGTGTGCACCAACTGCGGTACGCGGGGTGAATTCACCGAGCCGCGTGACTTCAACGGAATGCTGCGCACGACCGTGGGACCGGTCGAGGAAGCCGGCGCCCTGCACTACCTCAGGCCAGAAACGGCACAGGGCATCTTCGTCAACTACCTCAACGTGATGAACTCCGCTCGCAAGAAGCCGCCCTTCGGCATCGGTCAGACCGGCAAGAGCTTCCGCAACGAGATCACTCCCGGCAACTTCATCTTCCGGACCCGCGAGTTCGAGCAGATGGAGATGGAGTTCTTCGTCAAGCCGGGCACCGACGAGGAATGGCATGACTACTGGCTGGATCAGCGATGGGATTGGTACATCGATCTAGGCATCGATCCGGACAATCTGCGCAGGTTTGAGCATCCTCAGGAGAAGCTCAGTCACTATTCCAAGCGCACTGTCGACATCGAGTATCGCTTCCGCTTCGCCGGCTCCGAATGGGCCGAGCTCGAGGGGGTCGCCAACCGGACCGACTTCGATCTGAGCACGCACGCCCAGCATTCGGGCACCGACCTGTCCTACTTCGACCAGGAGACTGATGAACGCTGGGTGCCCTTCGTCATCGAGCCTGCAGCGGGACTGACGCGCTGTGTCCTTGCCTTCCTGCTGGACGCGTACGACGAGGACGAAGCCCCCAATGCAAAGGGCGGCGTTGACAAGCGCACCGTGCTGCGTCTGGACCCGCGACTGGCCCCGGTCAAGGCGGCTGTCCTGCCCCTCTCGCGCAACGCGGACCTCTCGCCTAAGGCACGCGAACTCGCGTCCACCCTGCGCAAGCGCTGGAATGTCGACTTCGACGATGCGGGGGCCATCGGGCGGCGCTATCGCCGCCAGGACGAGATTGGTACGCCGTTCTGCATCACCGTCGATTTTGAGTCACTCGACGACGATGCGGTGACGGTCCGTGAGCGGGACTCGATGGGGCAGGAGCGGATTGCGCTGGCTGACCTCGAGGGTTGGCTGGCGGCTCGACTGCCGAACTGCTGACCATGGCTGTTGACCACCCCATCTTCACCCGCGTCTACGGCGTAGTCGCGGAGGTGGGGGAGCGCACCGGCCTCGGTCGTGTCCGGCGACGGGTCCTCAGCAGCGCCACGGGGCGACTGCTCATCGTGGGGCTGGGCCCGGGCCACGATCTTGATCACCTTCCCCCGGCAGTCACATCGGTCGTGGCGCTGGAACCCAGTGAGTCGATGCGCGCAGCAGCGCGAGCGCGCATCCGGACGGTCATTGATCGCGGGATTGACATCGACGTGATGGCGGCATCGGCCGAGCACATCCCCCTGCCGGATGACTCGGTCGACACGGCGCTCGTGGCCTACGTGCTGTGCTCGGTGGAGGACCCAGCAGGGGCCCTGCGCGAGATTCATCGAGTGCTGCGACCGGGTGGTGACCTACTCGTCCTGGAGCATGTCCGCGAGGACGACAGGGGTTGGCGGCAGCACCTTCAGCGGACCCTTGAGCCGATGTGGCACAGATGCGCCGGTGGGTGCCACCTGGATCGAGACACGCGTCGTGATATCGCCATCAGCGGATTTGACCTTGGTGGTCTGTCCAGGGTGCGTTTGCGCACCCTTCCGCCGGTGTCCTGGACCCTGATCGGTACCGCGCGCTCGTTGCAGTCGGGGACCTGACCGAGAATCTCACGATGTCAACGGTTGCTTTACGATGCCAAGGGTGAGAGTCGTGGTCACCCCATTCGCTGTGCGGCCGCGAACGATTGGAAGGCCTGCGGGAGGCCGATTGTCGTCAAACTTCGTAGGACACCCGCAGAGAGTCGCCCCCGCGCGCCAGTTTTGCGAGTGGGTCGAAGAGCGATGACATCGCCTACCCCCGATGAGCGAGTGGTCGTCAAGCCTCCCAACGAGTCGGGATGGTGTGACCTGACAGTTGTGTCTAGCCAAGCACCGCCTGCCGTCGATGGCGATGCACTCACCCGGATCTTGCACATCTCCGACACGCATGTGTGTGACGCCGAATCGCCAGCTCGACTGGAGTATCTGGACCGATTTTCAGATCATGGGTCCACCTATCGACTGCGTCTTGGACGAGTGGGCACCTATCGCCCGCAGGAGATCCTCACAGTGCAGGTCCTGACCGCGCTTGTCGAGGCCATTAACGCGCAGGCTGATGACCTGGATGGGGTGATCATCACCGGGGATCTGATCGACAACGCTCAGCACAACGAGCAGTCGTGGTGCGCCCAGGTACTAGACGGTGGTCGCATTGAGCCCTGGAGTGGTGACCCTCAGGTGAGTCAATGGGTGGGGTCGCGTGCGGGGTACCCCTGGGATGATCGTTATTGGCACCCTGACGGGCCACGGGGAGCCACCGTCCCGGACCTGCCGACATCAGGTTTTGGCTTCCCAATCATCCCCGGTTTAGTTGAGGCCGCGCGTCGCACCGTGGTGTCACCTGGACTGCGCGTTCCTTGGCACGCGGTGCCCGGCAACCACGATGCACTCCTGCAGGGGACGGTGGCACCAGATCCAGAGATTCGCGCGTTGGCCCTGGGAGATCGGCGGGTCGTGGGGCTGCCTCCGCTAGCCACGCCTCTCTTGGCGCTGGAAAGCGTCGCGCCCATCGGCCCGGCTCGATACGTCCACGATGTCACGTCCCCGACCGTGGGAGTCACGGCCGATGGACGGCGTCAGATCCTCGGGATCGACGAGTTGACGGCCCCCTGGGTGCGCGATATTGGCGATGTTCGTTTCATCGCCATGGATACGGTCAATCCCCACGGTGGTTGGCAGGGATCTCTGGGGTCGGCACACTTCGCCTGGTTACGCGATGTCCTCGAAAGGTCCCGCGACCACTACGTGATCGTGACGTCTCATCATCCCTCCTGGTGTCTCACCAACGGCTTTACCCTTGGCGAGCCCCGGCACCTGGCTGGTGAGGTCGTGCGCCTGCTACGTGACCAGCCACATGTCATTGCCTGGCTGAGCGGTCACGTACACGCGCATACCTCACTCTGGCATTCGGGTGAGGACGATTTAGGCTTTTGGGAGATCACTACCGGGTCCCTCATTGACTGGCCCCAGCAGTCGCGTCGGCTCGAGGTGTTCCGCACGGAGGGCCGGCTTGCCCTGCGCAGCACGCTTGTGGACCACTTCGGTGCCGTGCAATGGGCTGCGGGTTCCCTGGACACGGCAGCAGAACTAGCATCGATCTCGAGAGTGCTTGCCGCGAACAACTACCACGACAATGCCGAGGTGCGTGGCCTACGCGAGGGCGGCGACGGTGATCGGAATACCGTGTGGTGGATGCCTGACCCACATCTGCCGACCGGATGACCTTGATGAGGTGCGATGACGGCAGCTGAAGGGGCCGGGCAGATCGCCCATGATGATCTACCACCACGGGCGACGCCGACTCATCCTCAGCTTCCAGCGGCCGCGCGCTTCAATCCACTGCTTGCGGTGACCTTCACGGCACGTCGGGCGGGGATCTGCATGGCCTCACCCGTGCTGGGGTTGCGTCCGCTGCGGGCAGCGCGCTCCACCACGTCGACGGTGAAGAGGCCCGGGATCTGCAATTTGGTGCCGTTGGCTACCTGCTCTGTAACGACGCTGGCGAGGGCGTTGAGTACGCCATCTACCATTCCGGCCGGCAGTCCACTGCGCTCCACCAGAGCATTGCGCAGATCGGACTTTGACCACGTGGCGTTGGACATGATTCCTCCAGGAGTGACGGTGATGAGCGTCTCGCACGATAGTGGTTCCCGCCGACTCCGGCCCCACGACACGCCATTTGATACCCCCTGGGGTATACTTTCGCACATGTGTAGACAGGTGGCGTGCGCAAAGTGCGAGAAGGCATCGTGGGCCGGATGTGGGCAACATGTCAATCAGGTGCTGGCCGGAGTGCCCAAGAATCAGCGCTGTCGCTGCACCCCGCAGGAGAAAGCGCAGTGGAAAAAGGAGCATTCGTTCTTCCACAGGATCTTCGGCAAGAAGTCATCCAGCGCCTGACGGGCATGAGACCTGACGGTCATTACTCGAGTGGCACGGTCTCGGTGATCTGCAGGCCGAATCCCTCGAGGGCGTAGCGACGCTCGGGGCTGCCCGCGAGCAAGCGCATACTCTGCACACCGAGGTCGGATAAGATCTGAGATCCCAGTCCGTAGTCGAGTGGATCACCGCTTCCGGGGGTGTGTGCTCCGAGCAATGCGGCACCCCCTACGGCTGGACGCAGATAGAGCAACACTCCGCGACCGTCTTCAGCGATGCGGGCGAGTGATTCACGCAATCGAACGCCGCATCGGCAGCTGTTGGAGTGCAGTGCATCGCCGGCCAGGCATTCGACATGGACGCGGACCAGCAGGTCGTGCCCCTCACCGATCTCACCCTTGACCAGTGCTGCGTGCTCGGACCCATCGACGAGAGATCGGTATCCCACGACGGTGAAGTCCCCGTGTTCGGTGGGCAGTGGCGTCTCGCCACCGCGCTCGATGAGGCGTTCATAGCGCCCCCGGTGTCGGATGAGATCCGCGATCGACACGAGGGGGAGATCATGGCTATCGGCAAAGGCGCGACACTGGGCCGCATCCATCATCGTGCCGTCATCATTGACCATCTCGCATAGGGCCCCGGAGGGGTGCAGGCCGGCCAACAGGGCTAGATCGACCGCGGCCTCCGTGTGACCCGGTCGCTGCAAGACACCGCCGGGTACGGCGCGCAGTGGCATCACGTGCCCGGGCCTCGTGAGGTCTGCAGGCGTCGTGCCGGCATCCCCCAGGGCCCGGATGGTGATTGCGCGATCTGTAGCGGAGATCCCGGTTGACGTCACGGCGCGCGCATCGACAGAAATGGCGTACGCCGTCCCCTTGCGATCTTCATTGACCACGGTCATCGGCGGCAGGTGTAGGCGATCTAGATCCTCACCGATCATGCCCACGCAGATGTAACCACTCGTGTGCCTGATCATGAAGGTCGTGAGATCACCCGTGGCCTTTTCGGCGGCGAAAATCAGATCACCCTCGTTTTCACGACCCTCATCATCGACCACGATGACGGCGCGTCCATCGGCCATGGCGGCGATAGCGGTCTCAATCGGATCCATGCGCACGGCCTCGTGGTCTGACACGTCGTCACCCTAGCGAGCGGGTGCACCGTGTGACCAAGGGGAGTTCGCCCCTCGCCGCGGAACGCTGACCTCCCTAGAATGCGGTGGTGGCGGGTTTGCAGGCAGGCGGTCTCCTCGTGGATCCACCGGTGGTTCTTGCCCCCATGGCCGGTATCACCAATCGAGCCTTCCGGCGCCTGTGCCGAGAGCAGGGGGCCGGTCTCTACGTCAGCGAGATGGTCACCTCGCGTGCGCTGCTTGAGCGCCATGAGGCCACCCTCGACATGGTGCGCTTTGACCCGGATGAATCCCCACGCTCTGTCCAGCTCTACGGGGTCGACCCCGTCGTCGTGGCAGAGGCGGTCCGAATGGTTGTCGATGAGGACCTCGCTGACCATGTTGATCTCAATTTTGGCTGTCCGGTGCCGAAGGTCACGCGCAAGGGCGGAGGGAGCGCTCTGCCGTGGAAGCGGGATCTATTTGCCGACATTGTGACGTCCGCGGTGACTGCCGCGCGTGGTCGCGTGCCCATCACCGTGAAGATGCGCAAAGGGATCGATGATGACCACCTCACCTATCTGGAGTCCGGCCGCGTGGCCAGGGATGCGGGAGTCGCGTGGGTCTCGCTGCATGGGCGCACGGCGGCGCAGATGTATTCCGGCCGCGCAGACTGGTCGGCGATCGCTCACCTCGTGGAGGCACTCGATGGCTTCCCCGTGCTTGGCAATGGTGACATCTTCAGCGCTGGGGATGCCTTGGCGATGGTGGATCAGACCGGGTGCGCCGGAGTCGTCGTCGGTCGCGGATGCCTTGGCCGACCATGGCTCTTTGGACAGTTGGCTGCGGCCTTCGCGGGTCAGCCGATCCCGGGAGATCCCGGTCTGCCCACGGTCATGGCGACCTTCCGGAGGCATGCCGAACTCCTCATCGCGGCCTTCGGCGAATACACCGGCTCCCGGGAGATTCGCAAGCATGTTGCCTGGTACTTCAAGGGGTATAGCGTGCGTCAACATATCCGGCAGGCACTGGCCAACGTCGCAACGATATCCGAGTTGGATGATCTGCTCGCTCAGATTGATCCTGAGCAGGGCCCTGATGAGGCCGTGATGTCGGCACCCCGGGGTCGCACCGGGGGGGAGCGTCCCCCGGCACTGCCCGATGGGTGGTTGGACAGCCCCTATCTGGCGGCCTCCGATGCTCGCATCGTGAGTGAGGCGGAACTTTCGGTCAGTGGTGGCTAGAGCCCTATGTCCCGCCCGCAGACACATGGACCGAAGTCCCTAGCGGCAAGCGCTTTCGGCGTGATGCGATGGGCCCGTGCCCACATTCGTTTATGACTTTGCCCGAGGCAGTCGGGATCAGGCAGACCTCCTGGGGGGCAAGGGGGCCAACCTCGCCGAGATGACACGACTGGGTCTGCCCGTGCCACCGGGCTTCACCATCACCACGGAGGCCTGTCGACTTTATTTGGCCTCGGGGGAGGAACCACCGGACCTCGGTGCGCAGGTGAGCATTCAGCTGGACCGGTTGGAGGAGCGGATGGGGCGACGATTGGGAGACCCATCCGATCCTCTGCTCGTATCGGTGCGATCCGGTGCTCGCTATTCGATGCCCGGAATGATGGAGACCGTCCTCAACATCGGTCTCAATGACTCAAGTGTCGAGGGCCTGGCAGCGATCGTTGACGATGCCCACTTCGCCTGGGATTCCTATCGTCGCCTCATTCAAATGTTTGGCAAGACCGTCCTGGATCTGCCGGGGCACCTCTTCGAAGAGAGGTTGGACAAAAGCAAGGCCGATGCCGGAGCGCGCCTCGATGTGGACATTCCGGTGGACTCACTGCGTCGTCTCGTCAAGGACTACAAGGCGATCATCCGCGACCAGACCGGACGTGATTTCCCCCAGGCGCCCCGCGAGCAATTAGACCTGGCCATTCGTGCCGTGTTTCGTTCCTGGAACACCGATCGCGCCCGGCTCTATCGCCGTAGGGAGCGTATCCCGCACGATCTCGGTACCGCCGTCAATGTGCAGGTCATGGCATTCGGCAATCTCGGGGAGGGATCCGGGACGGGAGTGGCATTTACTCGCGATCCCGGCACGGGAGCCCCCGGTGTCTACGGTGACTACCTTCCTGACGCACAGGGTGAGGACGTCGTAGCGGGTATTCGCAATACGCTTCCGCTGACGGCGCTCGGCGAGAGAGATCCTGAGGCCTACGCCGAACTTCTCGACATTATGCGGCGCCTGGAATTGCACTATCAGGACCTGTGCGACATCGAGTTCACGGTGGAGCGGGGACGCCTGTGGATGCTGCAGACGCGCGTGGGCAAACGGACCGCTGCGGCAGCCTTCCGAATTGCTGTCCAACTCGTCGATGAGGGGGTCATCGACATGGATGAGGCGGTGCGGCGTGTGACCGGTGCGCAACTCGCCCAGTTGATGTTCCCGCGATTTGCGGATGACGCCGACCATGACCGCCTGGCTCGCGGTATGAGTGCATCACCCGGTGCAGCGGTCGGTGAGGCGGTGTTCGACTCTCGCACGGCTGTGGAATGGGCCGCGAGCGGCCGCGAGGTCATCCTCATCCGGCGCGAGACCAATCCGGATGATCTGGAGGGCATGGTTGCGGCCGCGGGCATCCTGACCAGCCGCGGAGGCAAGACCTCCCATGCAGCTGTCGTAGCGCGGGGGATGGGCAAGACGGCCGTGTGCGGCGCGGAGGACCTCGCCGTCGACACGCTGGGGCGCCAGATGACCACGGCGAATGGCACGGTGATTCGTGAGGGTGAGGTGATCTCCATTGACGGCACCAGTGGTGTCGTCTATCGGGGTTCGGTGCCGGTCATGGACAGCCCCGTCGTGCAGTACTTCGAGGAAGGGGTGGCCTCGGCCCTTCACGGGGCGGATGAGGGCACCAGCGATCTCATCAAGGCGGTGGACCGCATCATGCGCCATGCAGACCGCAGCCGGCGCATGCTGGTCCGCGCCAATGCCGACACCGCGCCAGACGCTGCACGGGCACGTCGTATGGGTGCTGAGGGCATCGGTCTCCTGCGGACCGAGCACATGTTCCTCGGTGATCGGAAGCACTACATCGAGCGCCTGATCCTCGCGGACGATATCGAGGAGCGACGGCAGGCTCTTGATGCGCTCCTACCACTGCAGCGCGAGGACTTCACGCGAGTCCTGGAGGCGATGGATGGGCTGCCGGTCACGATCCGCCTCATCGACCCACCCCTGCACGAATTCCTCCCGGACCGCACCGAGCTCGCGGTGCGCGTGGCCCTAGCCGACGCTCGGGGGGAGGAGCATGAGTCAGATCTGCGCATGCTCCAGGCCGTCAACCGCCTCCATGAGCACAATCCGATGCTGGGCCTGCGCGGTGTCCGCCTGGGCCTGGTCCTGCCGGGACTTTTTGCACTCCAGGTGCGAGCGATCGCCGAAGCGGCCTGCGAGCGGCACAGGCTCGGGGGAGACCCACGAGCCGAGATCATGATTCCGCTCGTGGGTTCAATCCAAGAGTTGGAACTCGTCATCGACGAGGCATCTCGGGTGTTGGCTGATGTTGCTCAGGTGCACGGCTGCACCCTCCACTTCCCGATTGGCACGATGATTGAGTTGCCGCGCGCTGCGGTCACGGCGGGGCAGATTGCCGAAGCTGCCGACTTCTTCTCCTTCGGCACCAACGACCTCACCCAGACCACCTGGGGCTTCAGCCGCGACGACGTTGAGGCGGCCTTCTTTTCGGCCTATCTCGACAGGGGAGTCTTTGGGGTGTCTCCCTTTGAGTCCATCGACCGCGAGGGGGTCGGGGCTCTCGTCCGGATGGCCGTGGACAACGGGCGCGCCGTACGGCCAAAACTGAAGTGTGGAGTCTGTGGTGAGCACGGCGGCGACCCGGATTCGGTGCACTTCTTCGACGAGGTCGGACTCGACTATGTGTCCTGCTCGCCGTTCCGGGTCCCGGTGGCGCGGCTAGAGGCAGGTCGCGCATCCCTTCACGCGGGCGCCGCCGAGTCTCGCTGACACCCCCGGGGTGCCTGCGGCTAGTGTCACTCGCGTGAGCATTCCCGTGGGTTACTCGCCCGGCGACGTCGAGCGCTGGGTGGATAACTCCCCCAGCGCCCGTTCACCCTTCATTCGCGACCGGGCTCGGGTGCTGCACTCAGCGGGACTTCGTCGGTTGGCAGCGACGACGCAGGTCCTGACGGCGGGACGTGCCGACTTCCCGCGGACGCGACTGACTCACACGTTAGAAGTCGCACAGATCGCCCGGGAGATGGGCTCGGCTCTCGGCTGTGACCCCGACCTCGTTGATGTTGCCGGTCTGGCCCACGACCTTGGTCATCCCCCGTTTGGACACAACGGCGAGACGGAACTCAATCGCATCGCCGATGCCATAGGTGGGTTTGAGGGCAATGCGCAGACGCTTCGGGTCATGACGCGGTTGGAGGCCAAGGTCATGGACCCCGTGACGGGACGCAGCGTGGGTCTGGATCTGACGAGGGCCTCGCTCGACGCCTCATGCAAGTATCCCTGGCCGCGACGGGATCCCGTGACCGTGGATGACCGCCGAGGGTCTGACCTTGGTGGGCAGTCGCACAAGTTCGGCTACTACGCCGATGATGCTGAGATCTTCCATTGGCTTCGGGAGGGTGCTCCGGGGGAGCGCACCTGCCTCGAGGAGCAGGTCATGGACTGGGCGGACGATGTGGCCTATTCCGTCCACGACCTTGAGGATGCCCTTCACGCGGGCTGGATTACGCTCGGCATGTTCACCTCCGCGACCGAACGCGAGAACATCATGGACGTCGCCCATCGTGGTTACTTGCCGCTGGTGGATCCGGCATCTATCGGTGCAGCATTGGATCGTCTGCTCGCACTTGACTACTGGCCAGCGTCCTACGACGGATCCCAGCGTGATCTTGCTTCCTTGAAGTTAGCCACCTCTCGCTTGATCGGGCGCTTCTGCCAGGCGGCGGAGGAGGCCACGCGCGAGGCCTTCCCAGGAAATCACCTCACGCGCTACGCGGCGTCACTGGTGGTCCCGGAGGGAGTCCGCACAGAGGTCGCCGCGCTCAAGGCCATGACCGCCATCTACGTCTTGAACCGAGAGGGAGCAACTCAGGAGTACGCGCGGCAACGGGATCTGATCGCCGATCTGGTGGACACTCTCGTGGAGCGCGGTGGTCGAGATCTTGAACCGTGGATCGCCCCGGAGTTTGATGCGGCCGCCGACGATGGGGGCAGACTCCGGGTCGTTGTCGACCAGGTGTCCAGCCTGACGGATGTCAGCGCGGTCGAATGGCACTCCCGCCTGTGTGACTGACGGCCACGTGGGGACGCCGCCGACGCGGCGCTGCAGATCCACCTAGGATCGGAGCATGGCAGGCCGGATTCGTGACGAGGATGTTGCTCTCGTGCGCGAGAAGGCCGCCATCGATGACATCGTCCGGGATTATGTCGCCCTGAAGCCCGCTGGTGGAGGCTCCTTCAAGGGCCTGTGTCCCTTCCATGATGAGCGGTCACCAAGTTTCCATGTGACACCCAGCCGGGGTATGTACTACTGCTTTGGCTGCCAGGAAGGTGGCGATGTCATCACCTTCGTGCAAAAGCTCGATCACCTGACCTTTGCCGAGTCTGTCGAGAAGCTGGCTGGACGCACCGGTGTGACACTTCGCTATGAAGAAGGCGGAGCCGGCGTCAACCGCCAGCAGGGTCAGCGCACACGGCTGGTGGAGGCCAACAAGGTCGCGGAGGAGTACTTCGTCGCCCAACTCGGCGGACCGGATGCGGCGCCGGCGCGGACCTTCCTGACAGAGCGCGGCTTTGATGCCGCTGTCGCCACGGATTTTCACCTGGGCTTTGCACCGAAGTCCTGGGACAGTCTCACCTCCCACCTGCGCAAGCGCGGCTTCTCCGATGCGGAGATGATGGCCGCAGGCCTGGTGGCCCAGGGCAATCGTGGGGTGTACGACCGATTCCGAGGCCGACTCATCTGGCCCATTCGTGATCTCGCGGGAGATGTCGTCGGCTTTGGAGCCCGTCGCCTCCTGGAGGACGATGAGGGTCCCAAATACCTCAATACCCCCGAAACCCCGCTCTATAAGAAGAGTCAGGTGCTGTACGGCATTGATCGTGCGCGCCGAGAGATCGCCAAGCAGCAGAAGGTCGTTGTTGTCGAGGGCTACACCGACGTCATGGCCTGTCAGCTGGCCGGTGTTGCTGTCGCGGTCGCCACGTGCGGGACGGCGTTCGGAGCCGATCACATTAAGGTCCTGCGGCGCCTGCTCATGGATGATGACCGATTGCGCGGCGAGGTGATCTTTACCTTCGATGGAGATGAGGCAGGGCGCCGGGCCGCTCTAAAAGCATTCGATGATGACCAACGCTTCGTTGCGCAGACATTCGTCGCGGTGGAGCCGCACGGGCTTGATCCCTGCGATCTCCGGCAGCAGCATGGAGACGTCGCCATCCGATCTCTGGTCGATCACCGCGTGCCACTATTTGAGTTTGCCATCCGATCGACTCTTGCGGGATACGACCTGGAGTCTGCCGAGGGTCGCGTCGCTGCGTTGCGAGATGCCGCACCGATTGTCGCCCGTATCAAGGACCCGGCCCTGCGGCCGGAGTACATCCGGCGGCTCGCAGGCTGGCTGGGCATCGAACCGGGAGCGGTCTCCCGTGCGGTCGGAGGTGGCGGGCCATCCGCCCCACCGCCACGCCGTCCCGATGCGCGCGACCCGATCCTGGCTGTGCAGCGCGAGGCACTCAAGTGCGCCCTCCAGGAGCCCGTGCTGGTCAGTGCGTGGTACGCCGCGGTCGAGTCGGACGCCTACACCGATGGTGGCCTCCGACTCGTGCACGAGGCCATTGTTGCCGCGGGTGGCCCACAGCCCGATGTTGTCGGGATGGCGTGGATGGATGCCGTGCTGGCCGCCTGTGCCGACGACGACGTACGCGCGCGCACGAGGGGCCTGGCAGTGGAGCCCCTGCCCGTGGCTGACCAGGCGGATGCGCGCTATGCCACGTCCGTGATCGCGCGACTCCTGGAGATGGACGCGGCTCGCCGGATCGGGGAGCTGCGTGGTCGATTGCAGCGCTTGGAGGAGGGCACACCAGAGCAGGCCGCGGCATTCGCGGATCTCATGGCCTTGGAGTCCTATCGACGTGACCTCAGAGACCAGCGAGAGACCTGATTGGCCATGTCGATCCTCCGCCGTGTCCCGCCCGACGTTCGCGCCCACGTGCCCAAGGGCGAACGACTCCTGGCCTGGGCCCGTGTCCACCCCGGTGGTGTCGCCGTTGCGACGGACACGGCGCTCTATCTGCCCGTGCCGCACATGATGCGCTTCTCCTGGGATCTCATCGCCAAGGCGACCTTCACCGAGGAGGGCGTCCTTGTCGTCGAAGGTCGACAGGATGCGCGGTCGCCCGACCGGGCTTGGCGCGTTCTATTGGAAGAGTCGCGGGCGCTTCCCACCGTCGTCTACGAGCGCATCACCTCGAGCGTGGTGGTGAGTGAGCGCGTGCTACTCGAGGGTGACCTTGGGGCGCGCATCGTGGCCCGCCGCGTGGGCGATGGCCTGCGCTGGACGATGACGTTCGATGCCGGTCTGGATCCGGGCGACCCCGAGGTCCGAGCCCGTGCCGATGTTGCCCTGGCCGGCCTGAGGTCAACGCTCGGCGTCTAAGGCCCGTTGCTATTCTTCTACCCGCCGATCCCGCATAGCTCAATTGGCAGAGCACTCGACTGTTAATCGAGTGGTTCCTGGTTCGAGTCCAGGTGCGGGAGCAAAAGAAGGGCCCCCGCATCGCGGGGGCCCTTCTTCATGTCATCAGGGTGGATCAGCCGAAGGGGCGGCCGGCCCAGGAGAAGTGCGAGACGTTCCAGGAGTTCCACACGGTCGTGACCCGCACACCGGTGGAGGGGCTGGAAGCCTCAACGATCATGCCGCCACCGATGTACATGGATGCGTGGTGGGCACCATTCTTGAAGAAGAAGAGCAGATCACCCGGCTGTAGCTCATCGGGAGAGATGCGCCGCACCTCCTGGGCTTGCACGTAGGAGTAGGGCGTGAGACGGACGCCGACCTGGGCCCATGCAGCAGCGGTCAACTTGGTGCAGTCCCATGAGCTGGGCGGTTGAGCCGCGAAGCTGTAGGGCTTGCCGACCTGGGCGAGCGCGTAGGACACCACAATGGCTGCACGGTCAGAACTGACGCCGCTGCCACCGGAGTAGCCGCCTCCGCCTGAGTTGTTGTTGAAGCTGCCGTCGTCGTTAGGTCCGCCGTTGGCCGATGTGGTGCCGGTGGAGCTGCCGCCGGAAGACCCGCCGGAGGATCCACCGCCGCCGGTGTTGAGGGCGGCCGCAGCCGCCGCGGCCGCTGCGCGAGCAGCAGCCTCACGTCGCAGACGCTCGGCTTCGAGTTGCTCCTGCAACTCCTGCTCAAGTCCGTTGAGGTAGGAGTCGGCGTTGGAGACGGCGGTATCGAATTCGCTGGAGCGAGTTTCCAGGGTGCCCAGAGCCGCCTGCTCCGCCTGCTCCTGCTGGGTCAACTCCGCCGTGGCCTGTGCCAACTGGAGGCGAGCAACCTGGGTCTTGCGCAGGGCCGCGCTTTGGCCTGAGGCCACGATGTCGAGGACAACGGCCTGATCGAGGAATTGCTGGGCATCCTCGACGAGAAGTAGTTGGAGTGAGGAGTCAATCCCCCCGGAGCGGTAGGCCGTGGCGGCGTACCGGCCGATCGTGTCTTGGGTCTCGGCCAACTGTGCCTTGGCCTTTTGGACCTTGTCCTTCGTCTTGCCCATCTTCGCCTGCACTTGGCTGACGGCGTACTCCGCCTCCTCAACGAGGCCGTGGGCAGCGGCCGCCTTCATCTCGAGGCTCTCAAGATAGGCGCGGGCGTTTTCGACGTCCTGGCGCAGGTCGGCGCTGGAGGACCCGACGCCCATGAGTCCGGCGGCGGTTAGGGCAGTCACGGCGACGGCGGACGTGATCACGCGCCGTAGACGTCGTGGTTGATGCTGCACTGTCATCCTCTATCCCTCAGGCCTACCGGGTGAGCTGACGGGCTCGGGCAGGGAATGCCCTACCCCCGGTGGCAAGCCACCGAAGGATTCGCCCCACTTACCTGGGTCCCCGGCTCCAGTGCCCTTGCGGGCAACCAGACTCGGCGCGGTTGGTGGTTGGACTTGCTGTGCTGGATCGTGCTGGTGGTGCTGACCGATGGTAACAGTCAGGTCACGACGGGCTAACCGGAGTTCCAGATGCTGGGGAAAACGGCACAACTATCTTTGCTGGACGGTGACCGAAAAAGACAGTTGCACGGGGCTCCCGAGTGCGGACTTCCGGAACCCGTTCATCGTGCCGGTCCCCGTGGCTCCCCTGTAGGGGCCGGACCCGCCGATCACGGTCAGGGTGCCCTGGAACCTGGTGTTGGCTGTGCCGGACTGGTTGGAGGGGGAGGTCGCCCAGCCGGTGACCGAAAAGGCCAACTGGACACCGTCGGCCCGCGTCACCGTGACGAAGCCTCCGAACGGTCCGGTGCCCCTCACGTAGTCCACGTTCCCGAGGAAGCGCACGTCTGCGGACCTTTGTCCCCAGCGGGTGGGTCCGTCCAGGTCGTTCCAGCCGTAGGTGATGTCGCCGGGCAACGTGGTCAACGTCGTGCCGGAACTGGTGAGGTCGACGTTGAAGGTCAGGCTCTTGGCTTTGGTGGCCTGAGCGGGGGCTCCAGCCATCCCCATGGTGAGGGCTAGGGCTGCGGCTGAGGCAAGGGCGAGGATTCGAATGCGCATGCGGACTCCTGATGCGGGGGAGTGATGGGTCGATGAGGGGGCCCAATCTAGCGAGGGCCCGATTGGGCTAGCCGGGGCATGGTCGTACGGGCAGGCAGGCACAATGGGGCCTCGTACGCAGGGGCGGTAGCTCAGCTGGTTAGAGCAGCGGACTCATAATCCGTCAGGTCGTGGGTTCGAGCCCCACTCGCCCCACCGAGGTTTGTGTGTAGTTCCGCCTGATGCTTGACAGTTTGGCTTCGCCTGATCCTTGACGTGGTTTCGGCTGATCCTTGACGGTGGCTTCGGCTGATGCTTGACACTCCGTTCATGTTGGTGGAGCTGAGTGTTATGGAGCAGAGGTATCAGGCCGTGAGTCTGGTTGTCCACGATGGGGAATCGGTCGTGGAGGTGGCGCGACGGTTCAACGTGTCGCGTCAAACGGTGCATGCCTGGCTGGCCCGCTATGAGCGGGGTGGCTTGGCGGCGTTGGCGGATCGGTCGCATCGGCCGAAGGGTTGTGCGCATCAGATGCCGGCCGCGATCGAGGCGGTCGTGTTGGAGATGCGGCGGGTGAACCCGGACTGGGGGCCGCGGCGACTGTTGCATGAGTTGGCGCGTGAGGGGGTGGGGCCGCTGCCGTCACGGTCGGGGATCTATCGGCTGCTGAAGCGCCACGATCAGATCGACGTGCATGCGCGCCGCAAGCGGGACCGCAAGTTCAAGCGGTGGGAGCGGGGCACGGCGATGGAGCTGTGGCAGATGGACGTGGTCGGTGGGATCTTGCTGGCTGATGGCACAGAGTTGAAGGCCCTGACCGGGATCGATGATCATTCCCGGTTCATCGTCTGTGCGGGACTGATGGTGCGGGCGAACTCCCGATCGGTGTGCTCACATTTCGCGGACGCCATGCGGACTTATGGGGTGCCGCAGGAGTTGCTCACCGACAACGGCAAGGTGTTCACCGGCCGGTTCGGCCGCGGCAAGGTGGAAGTCCTGTTCGACCGGATCTGCCGGGAGAACGGGATCGATCACCTGCTGACCGCGCCGAGGTCACCGACCACGACAGGCAAGATCGAGCGGTGGCATCGCACCCTGCGGGAGGAGTTCCTGGCCGGGAAGGTGTTCACCAGCCGGGCCGAGGCGCAAGCCCAACTCGATGCGTGGGTGAGCACCTACAACTACGAACGCCCCCACGACTCCCTCGACATGGCCACGCCAGCGTCTAGGTTCCTCACCGCGCGGGCCGAGGAACGTCCCGCGGATGCCTCCGCTCTGCAGGCACTGGACCGGTCCGGGGATGACTGGATCGCCCGCCGGGTCTCAGCGGTCGGGGTGGTCTGTGTTGCCTGGCAGCAGATCTCGGTCGGCAAGCACCGTGCCGGGCACACCGTCGACATCCACGTCGGCCCCCAGCTCCTGCACATCTGGGACGGCAACGAACTCCTCAAGACCGCCCTACGAGACAACACCAAGGAGGTGAGGAAAAAGCGGGCATCAGTCGCCAACTAGGCGACCAACAAGCAACAATCAACCCAGGAAGTGTCAAGCATCACCCGAAGCCATAACGTCAAGGATCAGGCGAACCCTCACAGCGCACCAGTGTCAACTCCTTCGCTGCGGATCGCGCCATCCCCCAAGGTTGCGGACGAATCTTTCCGCATCGGGTGGGCCCCAGGACCCGGGCGCATACGGCAGACACGGCGGTGGATTGTCGAGGACGGGCTGGACAACGCGCCAGGTCGCCTCCACCGAATCCCATCGCGGGAATAGATCGTGATCCCCCGTCATGGCATCGTGCAGCAGGCGCTCATAGGGGCTGGGGAACTCACCCAGGGTGTCGGCGAAGTCCAGTGAGAGGAACTCTGGCTCGACATCATCAACCCCGGGAGTCTTCACTCGGATGCCAATGTCAATGCCCGAGGGCTTGCCGATGCGCAACACCACATCATCGTGTCCGATGACGCGCTGCATGCGGTCCCCCAGCCGGAAGGATGGTGCCTTCTTAAAGCGCACCACAACCTCGGTGGAGGTCAGCGGCAAATCCTTGCCAGCGCGGATGATGATCGGCACCCCGGCCCACCGCCACGTGTCACAGTGCAGGCGGACGGCAACGTAGGTCTCCGTGTCGGAGTCACCCGCGACTCCGGGAATCTGCCGGTAGCCGTCGTACTGGCCTCGGATGACGTCGTCCCGGTGCAGTGGGCGGATCGCGCGGAGGACGTCGAGGCGTCGGTCACCGATGGGATCATCACCTGCACCGGGCGCCTCCATCAGCACCAGTGCCAGCACCTGCAGCAGATGATTTTGTACGACGTCGCGCAGTGCGCCGACATGGTCATAGAAGGAGCCGCGATCCTCCACCCCGAAGTCCTCGGCCATCGTGATCTGGATCGACTCGACGTACTCGCGACGCCATAGCGGCTCAAGCCAAGCGTTAGCAAAGCGTAGGTACTCAATATCTTGGACCGGCTCCTTGCCGAGGAAGTGATCGATGCGCAGGATCTGATGCTCCGCGAGTACGTCGTGGAGTCGATCATTGAGCTCAATCGCCGTATCAAGACTGGTGCCGAAGGGCTTTTCCGCCGCGACGCGACAGCCCGCGGTGAGATCAGCCGCTCCCAACTGCTCCACAACGGGTGCAAAAAGCGATGGCGGAATCTCGAGGTAGAAGAGCGGATGGGCATAGCCACGCAGGTGCGTGGCCAGTCGGAGGTAGAGCCCCGCGTCAGTGAAGTCGCCGCCAACGTAGGTCATGCGTTCGGTGAGGCGAGTGAGCACCGCCTCATCCGGCGTCTCACCATTGGCCGCGAGGACCTTATGCACGCTATTGCGCGTCATCGCCCAGAGGTCATCATCTGATATGTCATTGGCAGCGACACCGATGACCGGCACGGAGAGCAGGCCGCGCTTCTCAAGGTGGTAGAGGGACGGCAGCGTCATCTTGTGGGCGAGATCGCCTGAGATCCCAAAGATCACGAGGCAGTCCGACCGAATCCTGCCCGCGGCACCACTCCTACCCGATGGACGTGACATGTGACTCCTAGAGGTAGAGGCCGGTGTGATCGTCAGCGTGGCGGGACGCGGCGACGGCATGGACGTCTCGCTCGCGCAGGAGGACGTACTCCAGGCCTTGGAGCTCGATGGAGCCGCGATCCTCCGGCTCGTAGAGCACCCGGTCTCCGACTTCAATCGTGCGGACCGTGGGCCCAACGGCGACCACACGGGCCCATGAGAGTCGGCGTCCCACCTGCGCGGTGGCGGGGATGAGGATGCCACCGGTGGTGGTGCGCTCCCCTTCATCAACACCCGGTCGCACGAGGACGCGGTCGTGCAGCAGTTTGATCGGCACAGAGCCATCAGCATGCGGAGTGATATCGGGTGCTTCCACCGTGCTGGTCATGACCACAACTCAGTGACAGTGACAGTTGCGACGACTCCTACGCCAGCGGCGTAGAACAACCAATGATACGACCACTCCCGCGGCGATGGCCACGCGCTCTGGCCGCACGCCGCCGTACTCATCCGTGAAGTAGCCCTTGACCGCGTTGACCCCACGCCGTGCAAGAGCCTGCGGGGTGGTCTCCGCTTTCAATTGCTCCAGGGTCGTTGTGAGGTTGTCTCGGGCGGCTGCAATTTCCGCCGCGAGCTGGTCGGCCGACGGTGGGCCACCCTGGGCGGGCGTCTGGGTCACGGCCCAGAGCCTACGCCGTGGGCAGGCCCCTCACCGGTGGGACCCTTATTGCGAGCAACTTGCAATAAGGGTCCCACCGTTCTACCGTCTCTCTATGCGCCCATCCCGGTCTTTGACCATTGCCGCCGCCCTCGCTATCTCCTCTATCGCCCTGGCCGCCTGCGGCTCCGGGGGTTCAGATGCCGGGACGTCCGCGGCGTCCACCGGGGCCAGCCCCTCATCGAGTTGCCTCGTCGCCACGACGGTCGCCCCACTGACCAGCATTGTCGCCGCGATCGGCGGTGACAATGTGACGATCGAGGGGATCGTGCCGGAGGGGACCAACTCCCACACCTTCGAGCCTGAGCCGCAAACGGCCGAGCTGCTGAGCACAGCCGACCTGATCTTCATCAACGGACTCAAACTCGAAGATCCCACGCTTGCCCTGGCCGAGGCCAACAAGAAGGACGGAGCCGAGATCGTCGAACTGGGGACTCTCGTGCTGCCGGAGGCGGACTACATCTACGACTTTAGCTTCCCCGAGGACGAAGGCAAGCCCAACCCCCACCTGTGGACTGACCCTGGCTACGCGATTGCCTACGCCGACCTCGTCCGGGCCAAGTTGAGCGAGTGCGATCCCGCGAACGCTGGTGAGTACCAGACCAATTTTGATGCCTTCGCCATCGAGGCCAACAAACTCACCGAAGCGGTGCTCGCCGATCAAACCAGCGTGCCCGAGGGACAGCGCAAGCTCGTGACCTACCACGATGCCTATGCCTACTGGGCCAAGAACTTCGACTGGGAGGTTGTCGGAGCCATCCAGCCCAGTTCCTTCGATGAGCCCACCCCCGCGGAGGTGGCCCGATTGATCGAGCAGATCCGCGCTGAAGGAGTCCCGACCATTTTTGGCTCCGAGGTCTTCCCCTCACCCGTCCTCGAGGCCATTGCCGCCGAGACCGGTGTGCGCTACGAAGATTCACTGCGCGATGACGATCTGCCGGGTGCTCCAGGTGAAGCGCAGCATTCCCTCCTGGAATTGCTGCGTTACAACTACCGCACCATGATCGCCGGGCTCGGCGGAGACCCGAAGGCCCTGGACGCCCTGGTCTTCGTCATCACCGTTCCGGACACTGCCTACTATCCTCAGTGACGTGGCTCCCCTCATCACGCTGACGAACGTCTCGGCAGGCTATGGGCGAGTGAACGTCCTCCACGACGTCACCCTGACCATTGATGCCTCCGACTTCACCGGTGTCGTCGGACCGTCGGGAGCGGGCAAGACCACCCTTCTGCGGGTCCTGCTCGGACTCATCAAGCCCAGCAGTGGCACGCGGACCACGGATCCGGATCTGCGCGTGGCATACGTACCCCAACTCGAGACCGTGGACTGGAACTTCCCCGTCACGGTTTTTGAATGTGTGCTCATGGCCCGCACCCATCAGCGCCTGTGGCCGTGGTCTTCGGCCGAGGAGCGCCGCGAGGTCGCACATGTGCTCGATCGGCTCGGCATCGGTGATCTGGCCGAGCGCCATATCCGCGAGCTCTCCGGCGGTCAGCAGCAGCGCATGTTCCTCGCACGAGCGCTGCTGCGACAGCCCCACGCCCTCCTCCTCGACGAGCCCACCAGCGGTGTGGACATCAACACCCGGCACGACGTACTGCATCTGCTGGGCGATCTCCACGCGGAGGGGATGGCGATTGTGCTGACGACTCACGACCTCAATGGCATGGCCGCCCATCTGCCGCGGCTCGTCTGCGTGAATGGACACATCGTCGCGGAGGGCACCCCCAAGGAAGTGATCATTCCGAGTGTCCTCGAAGAGACCTTCGGGGCTCAACTGGAGGTGCTTGAACACCTGGGCATGCCCATCGTGGTAGATCCGGCACATCCCGCGCGGACGGCGAACTGACATGGACACCCTCCTGGAGCCCCTCGGCTTCGCCTTCTTTCAAAAGGGTCTGCTCGTCGCGGCCCTCTCCGGTGCACTGCTGGGCTTCATCGGTGTCTACATCGTGCTGCGCGGCATGAGCTACATCGGCCATGGCCTCTCGCACGCCATCTTCGGTGGCTACGCCGCCATGCGACTTTTTGCGGTCCAGTTCTACGTGCTCGGAGCAGGCCTGTGGGGCATCGCCTCCGCGATCGCCATCACCTCTGTCGCTCGGCGCAGCCGTGTGGGCGCTGACGCCGCAATCGGTGTGGTGACGACAGCCTCCTTTGCCCTCGGTGTCGCCCTCTTCAGCAAATTCGGCTCATCCGGGCCGTCCTTTGACAATGCCCTATTCGGCAGCATCCTCGGCATCTCCAACACCCAGATCCTCTGGCTCGTGGTGGTCATGATCGGCACCGGGCTCTTCGTCCTGTTGCGCTACCGCGAACTCCTCTTCACCACATTCGACCCTGATGTGGCACGTGCGTCGGGTGTCAACGTCGCCCGGACCGAGGCGCTGCTCATGATCGCCCTGTCCCTGTCCATCCTTGTCACTCTCACCGTCATCGGTGTCACCCTCGTTGCGGCAATGCTGGTCATCCCGGCCGTGATAGCGCGCATGCTCACCGACTCCTTCGGCCGCATGTTGGCACTGTCCACGGTGGTCGGGCTCATCTGCGGAATCACCGGGATGTACCTCTCCTACTACGCCGGAGTGCCCTCCGGCACCATGATCGTCCTGGTCGGCGCTGTCGTCTTCGTCATCGTCCTCGCCGTCACCGGCGCACGAGGCATGCATCGCATGGCCGGGGTCAATGATCATGCTCCGCCCAAGATGCGCATGCCGGCGTAGTCCCTCCGGCATCCACAGCTCACCCGCCAAAACCACGCCGCGACCTCGGCCGCGACTGAGCGAGCGGTAGCCTGGGCTCACGCGGGCGTGGCGGAATTGGCAGACGCGCAGGATTTAGGATCCTGTGTCCTAGACGTGAGGGTTCAAGTCCCTCCGCCCGCACTCCACTCCTACGGTCAGCGTCTGTGCCCCTCCAGCGAGGGGCCGCTGCTATGTGTTGGGACCCTCCGGCGGTCGCAGGGCCGAGGTGAGGTGGGCGATCTGGCCAGTGAGCTCACTCGGCAGCACCCAGACCTTGTTGGCCGTGCCATTGGCGATCTGCGGCAGTGTCTGCAAATACTGGTAGGCGAGCACGTGACTATCGGGCTTCGCCTCATGGATTGCCTCGACGACCTTGATGATGGCCTCGGACTCACCCTGGGCACGGAGCACGGCTGCCTGCGCATCACCCTCAGCACGCAGGACAGACGCCGTCTTGGCTCCCTCTGCGGTGAGGATGGCCGACTGCTTCTCTCCCTCAGCCGTCAAAATGGCAGCGCGCTTATCCCGCTCGGCGCGCATCTGCTTTTCCATCGACTCCTGCACGCTCTTGGGGGGGTCAATCGCCTTGAGCTCCACCCGGTTGACCCGGATGCCCCACTTGCCGGTCGCCTCGTCCAGGACCCCGCGCAACTGGGCGTTGATGCTGTCCCGCGAGGTGAGAGTCTTCTCCAGGTCCATGGAGCCGATCACATTGCGCAGTGTTGTGACCGTTAGTTGCTCAATACCCATGAGGTAGCTGGCGATCTCGTACGACGCCGCGCGCGGATCGGTGACCTGGAAGTAGATAACTGAGTCGATGCTCACCACCAGGTTGTCCTCGGTGATCACGGGCTGCGGGGGGAAGGACACCACCTGCTCACGCAGATCGATGCGCGGGCGCACCTTGTCGACCACCGGGATGACGAAGGCGAGGCCGGCATTCAAAGTGCGGTGATAACGACCGAAGCGCTCAACTATGCGCGCGTGAGCCTGGGGCACGACCTTCACGCTCGACCACACGATCGCGACCGCGATGGCCGCGATGACGATCGCGACGACAAGTGCCTCCATGATTCCTCCTTGACTAGCCGGCGACGAGGGCTGTCGCCCCGTCGATCTCGAGCACATGCACGCGCTGGCCGACCTCGAAGGCGCTGTCACCGTCGTAGGACCTGGCGGACCAGATCTCCCCACCCAGTTTGATGCGTCCGTCCCTACCGTCGACAACCTCCAGGACGACCGCTTCAGACCCGACCAGCGCGGCCACACCCGTCCGCAGCGACCTGACAGTCCGAAGATGACGACGGGCCACCGGTCGGACCAGGGCCAGGAGTGCCACCGTGGTCAGCGCAAACACACCCACGGCGACGGCCGGCGGGGCCCCCACAGCCGCGGTCACGCCACCGGCCACAGCGCCGCCCGCGATCATGACGAGGATGAGGGTGCCGCCCGTGAGGACATCCACGACGGCCAAGACCCCCGCCGCGACGATCCACCAGACCCACGTGTCCATACCTCCACGTTACGTGGATAAAGCCCCTACCGCGAGCCCATCATCGCGGCCAGAGTCCGGAATGCTCGACCTCGATGACTTATGGCGTCCTTCTCCCCAGGCTGCAGCTGAGCCACGGAGACAGCCATTCCGTCGGGACAAAAGATCGGGTCGTAGCCAAAACCGTGAGATCCCCGCGCCTCGCGCAGCAGACTGCCTTCCAGGGCCCCCTCGACAACGTGCTCATGGGACCCCGGCACCACCCAGGCAGCGGCGCAGATGAACTGTGCCCCGCGACGGTGCTCAGGGACGTCCAGCATCTGGGCCAAGACGAGTGCCAGGTTGGCTTCATCATCTCCGTGGCGACCAGCCCAGCGAGCCGACAGCACTCCGGGCATGCCATTGAGTGCATCCACACAGAGTCCGGAATCGTCAGCAATCGTGGGCAGTCCCGTCGCCTGAGCGATCGCTCGCGCCTTGAGCAGCGCATTGCCCGCGAAAGTGGATTCGGTCTCCGCAACCTCCGGCGCATCGGAGGGGAGCTCGACCATGTCGATGGCGAGTCCGGCATCCACAAGGATGCGCCGCACCTCCTCGATCTTGTGAGGATTGCGTGTGGCTAGGACGATGCGATCGGTCATCACGGGTTCCGTTACGGATTGAGCGCGGCGCGCTGCTGCAGTGTCAGGTCCGCACACCCAGCCGCCGCCAGGTCCAGCAGCTGATCGAGCATCCTGCGGTCGAAGGGCTCACCCTCCGCTGTCCCCTGGACTTCGACGTAGAGCCCGCTGCCGGTCATGACGACGTTCATATCCGTTTCAGCACGCACATCGTCGTCATAGTGCAGGTCTAATCGGGGCTCCCCGTCAACGATGCCGACACTCACTGCCGCGACGGAGTCGATCAGGGGTTCACGTGTGACGTGTCCCTGCTCGCGCGCCCAGGCGATGGCGTCTGCGAGAGCCAGGTAGGCGCCCGTGATGGCCGCGGTCCTGGTGCCGCCATCAGCCTGGAGCACGTCGCAGTCCACGACGATGGTGTTTTCACCGAGCGCCTCCATGTCGATGACGGCTCGCAGGCTGCGACCGATGAGCCGGGAGATTTCCTGGGTACGCCCACCGAGGCGACCCTTGACGGACTCGCGGTCGTTGCGGGTGTTGGTCGAGCGGGGCAGCATGGCGTACTCCGACGTCACCCAGCCGCGCCCGGAGTCCTTCAACCAGCGCGGCACTCCTGGTGTGAAGGACGCGGTGCACAGGACTCGCGTGCGCCCGAAGGAAACCAGCGTTGACCCCTCAGCCTGATCGAGCCAACCACGCTGGAAGGAGACTGGACGCAATTGCGCGGGCCCGCGCCCATCGGATCGATTCGCCATGCGAGGACCCTAGGCCACGTCGATCACAAGTCCGCTCGAGGCTAGGAGCAACTCACCTGTGAACACCTCAGCGGCCTCAGCGAGAGTTTCGGCGGGATCGTTCCACGCGACGAGGTGAGTCAGGACCAGCAGCCCAACCTCTGCGGCCTGAGCATGCTCCGCAGCCTGACGGGCAGTGAGGTGGACGCCGGGCGAGGGATTGCTCTCCAGACAACTCGCCTCAAAGAGTGCTACGTCGCAACCGCGGGCCAGCTCAACCAGAGCCGGTGTCTCGGCGGTATCCCCGGAGTAGGTGATGGCGTGACCATCAGCTTCGATGCGCAAACCAAAGGCCTCCACAGGATGGTTGACGTGCGCCGCCTCGACCGTAAAGGGCCCTATGCGCTGCTCCCCCACGACCAGGGTGCGGAAGTCGAACTGGCCGGTCATCCCCGGATCCTCGGGCAGGTCATACGCGCGAGCCATGCGTGCTGCACTGTCCGCGGGACCCCAGACCGGGATTCGGGGGCGCGGACCGTCGGGGTGGTAGTGCCCGGCGACGTACAGACCGCACAGATCCAGGCAGTGATCCGCATGCAAGTGGGTCAGTGCAATGCCATCGATCTCGTCGAGTGCGATGTATCGCTGGAGTACGCCGAGGGATCCATTGCCGAGGTCCAGGAGGAGCCGGAAGCCATCGTGCTCGACCAGATAGCACGACGCTGGCGAGTCGGGACCGGGGAAGGATCCCGAGCAACCGATGACGGTGAGCCTCACCCGATCAGACTACGCACGCGGCCGCATGGGCATGCCGATTGCACACCCGCCGAGTCGTCATGCTTGCTCGACGGCACCAATCTCGGGGCCCAAAAACCGGGAACCCAGGGTGGCGAAGCCCATCGGGTCTCCGGTGGCCAGGAAGCGATGCCGCGGTTCAGCCAGCGAGCTATCCCGAGCAAGATCATGCTCAGCCAGCGTGCGGTAGACGTCCTTGGCCGTCTCCTCCGCACTCGACACCAACGTCACGCCATCTCCCATCACGTAGGAGATGACACCGGTCAGGAGCGGATAGTGCGTGCAACCGAGGACCAGGGTGTCAATGTCCGCCGTCTGAAGTGGGGCGAGATAGCCGCGCGCCACAGCCAGGAGGTCATCGCCGCCCGTCACCCCCGCCTCCACGAACTCCACGAAGCGCGGACACGCCTCACTCGTGACCTCCAATTGCGGTGCTGCAGCAAAGGCGTCGTCGTACGCGCGGGAGGTGATCGTGGCGCGGGTGCCAATCACTCCAATGCGACCTGACCGGGTGGCCCGCACCGCCCGCCGCACTGCCGGATGCACAACCTCGACCACGGGGATGTCGTAGCGCTCGCGAGCATCCCGCAGGACTGCGGCACTGGCTGAATTGCAGGCGATCACCAGCATCTTCACGTCAGCGTCGACCAGGTGATCCATGACATCGAGTGCATAGGCCCGCACCTCGGCGATCGGCAGCGGGCCGTAGGGACCTCGGGCGGTGTCCCCGACGTAGAGCACCGGCTCGTGCGGCAACTGGTCTAGTACGGCGCGGGCCACGGTCAGTCCGCCGACGCCGGAGTCAAAGATCCCGATGGGACGGTCGTCGCTCATGCCCAAACCGTGCCGTCGAGTCTGTCCTCCGCCTCGTCGATCGTCCCCTCATATGCCCCGGTTGACAGGTACTTCCAACCCCCATCGCAGACGATAAAGGCGATATCTGCCGGGGTGCCCTCCTTGACCGCCTTCGCGCCGAGCCCCAACGCCGCATGCAGGATCGCCCCCGTGGAGATTCCCGCGAAGATGCCCTCCTGTTCCAGCAACTCGCGCGTGCGCTTGAGCGCATCACGCGGTCCAACGGAGAAGCGGGTGGTCAGCACGCTCGCGTCGTAGAGCTCTGGGACAAACCCTTCGTCCAGGTTGCGCAGGCCATAGACGAGTTCGCCATAGCGCGGTTCGGCAGCGACGATCTGCACATCGGGCTTGTGCTCGCGCATGTAGCGCCCCACTCCCATCAGGGTGCCGGTCGTGCCCAGACCGGCGACGAAGTGGGTGACGGTGGGCAGATCACGCAGGATCTCGGGGCCGGTCGTGGCGTAATGGGCTCCCGCGTTAGCCGGGTTGCCGTATTGGTAGAGCATCACCCAGTCCGGGTGCTCGGCCGCCATACGGCGGGCCACCCGAACGGCCTCATTGGAGCCGCCGGCCCCCGGTGAGTAGACGATCTCGGCACCCCACATGCGCAGGATCTGCGTCCGCTCGACCGAGGTGTTCTCCGGCATGACGCAGACGAGTCGATAGCCCTTGAGTTGAGCAGCCATCGCGAGGGAGATACCCGTGTTGCCGCTCGTGGGTTCCAAGATGGTGCACCCCGGGGTCAACAACCCATCCTTCTCAGCCTGCTCAATCATGGCTAGGGCTGCTCGATCCTTCACCGAACCGGTTGGATTGCGATCTTCGAGCTTGGCCCACAGGCGCACGTCAGGACTTGGCGAGAGTCGTGGCAGACCCACCAGTGGCGTATTGCCGACAGAGTCGAGCAGGGAGTCGTAGCGCATGGCGCGCGGTTTCAGCCGCCAGCAACAGCGGGCAGGATTGTCACCGAGTCGCCATCGGCCACGGGAGTGTCTAGGCCACCGAGGAAGCGCACGTCTTCATCGTTGAGGTAGAGATTGACGAAGCGGCGTAGTCCCTGCTCATCGACAATGCGCTCACGAATGCCGGGGTAGCGAACATCAAGATCGATGATGAGAGCACCCAGGGTCGCTCCCTCGGCGGTGACATTTTTATCCCCGCCGGTGTAGGGACGCAGGATTGTGGGGATTCTGACCTCAACAGACATGGGGCAAGCCTAAGCGACAATCTCGATGGGCTCTTCCGAGACCTCACCATCCACGATCCGGAAGGATCTCACCTCGACGGGATCCTCCTGAGCAACGCCGTCCCGCGTGGACACGAGGACGTAGTGGGCCTCAGGCTCCGAGGCGTAGGCAATGTCGGTGCGCGAAGGGTAGGCCTGCGTCGCCGTGTGTGAGTGGTAGACGACCACCGGCTCCTCATCCCGGGCATCCATCTCCCGGTACAGGCGCAGGAGATCGGCGGAGTCGAACTCATAGAACGTGGGCGAGCGGGCCGCATTCACCATGGGGATGAAGCGTTCCGGGCGATCGCTGCCCGCGGGACCAGCGATGACCCCGCACGCCTCGTCGGGGTGATCCGCCCGGGCATGGGCCACCATGGCGTCCACGAGGCTCTGTCGGATGTTCAACACGAGGCCAGACTAGAACCATCAATTACGAACTCGAAAGTGACCATAATTCACGACATTGGCTAATCAAGTTGCGGGGGCGCTCCGCACAGAGGACAGTCCTACCTGCGGCGCCGAGGGGCGTCCCGTCCCGTTGGCGCCTATGGCGCCCGAGAGAAAGGTTCCGAATGGAACAGATCCTGGAACTGTCCAACGCTCAATTCCAGACGGTCTACAACACATTGTCCCTTGCCCTAGCGGCCATGGCGGCGACCACGATCTTCCTGCTTGCTGCGACTCCCCGGGTGCTACCCCGCTACCGGCTCGCACTTATTGTCTCGGCAATGGTCTGCTTCATCGCGGCCTACCACTACTGGCGCATCTTCGACTCGTTCTCGAGTTCGTACATCGCCGTCGGAGCAGGGCAGCCCGGCGTGCAAGAGGTCTTCGAACTCGTCAAGGGTGACGGCTTCAATGAGGGCTACCGCTACGTTGACTGGCTCCTCACCGTGCCGCTGCTGCTCTTCGAGACCATTGCAGTGCTCGCACTCCCCGCCGCAGTTCGTCGCTCACTGCTGTGGAAGCTCATTCCCGCCTCGGCGCTGATGATCATCCTCGGCTACCCGGGTGAGATCACCGCTGATCTGACCGCCAAGGCGGTCTGGGGCACGCTGTCGACTATTCCGTTCCTGTACATCCTGTATGTGCTCTTCGTGGAGCTCAGTAGGGCTGCTAAAACTCAGCCCACCCAGGTCGGCAAGGAACTCGCTGGTCTGCGCTGGCTGCTCCTCGCCACGTGGGGCGTCTACCCCATCTCCTACGCCCTGCCCATGCTCGGCATTGACGGCGCGGACTCCTTTGTCTACCGCCAGATCGGCTACTCCCTCGCGGATGTGCTGGCCAAGTGTCTCTACGGCCTGCTGATCTTCAAGATTGCTCGGATCAAGTCGATGGATGACGATCCGGCTTTCGCGGAGCAGGAGGTCAAGGAAGCACCGTCTAGCAAGTAGCACCACCGGTACCACGATCTATCAACGTCCCGCAGCCGAGGGCGGTGGAGTCCCAGACTTCACCGCCCTCGCGCATGTCCCGGGGTGCCGCAGACCTGCTCGCGTGTCTAGACCATGAGTGCGCGGACGAGTGACTCCTGCAGGAACGTCAACCAGTCATAGACGTGGAACGTCGCGGAGCGGGGGTCCTCCTCGGGGAGATCGGCCAACTCCGCCATGCTCTGCTCGGTGATGCCAATCCTGGTGCCCAGGGCCAGTCGCAGATCATTGAGGGCTCCCAGCCACGCGCCCGCCTCCGCCTCACTCAGAGTGACCTTCTCTCCAGAACGACGCAGGGAGTCGAGGGCCGTGGCAGCGTGAGCGAGTTTGGTATCGCGCAGGGACCGCTCCGTGAAGCGCCTGAATTGCGCGGCCCCCTCCGGATCATCGTGGTACGCATCGGGGAAGAGCCGCGCCATCGCCGGATCATCAGATAACTCCGCCTCCGGATCGATTCCCACCAGTTGGACCAGGGGATCCTCGACGCCACTGCCCTCGGGAGTCACGAACTCCACCAGTTGCTCGAGCAGGGTCGTCAGCAGACCCTTCTCTACGACATCGACGCGCAAGACGATGCGTCCCGTAAGAGTGCGCTTGAATCCATGGACGCTCAATGGTCATCCTTGGCCAGCGTCGCCCACAGGCCAAATGAGTGCATGCCTGCGACATCTCGCTCCATCGCGTCTCGCGAGCCAGCAGAGACAACAGCGCGCCCGTCATTGTGCACCTGCCACATGAGCAGCTCCGCCTTCTCCTTGGAATAGTGGAAGTAGGTCATGAACACATACGTCACATAGGACATGAGATTGACCGGGTCATTCCATACGATCGTGATCCACGGCACGTCGGTCGCGACGTCCTCGTCCACCTCGGGACGCTCGAGTTCTGTCGGAGCGGTTGTCACGATCCCAGACTACGGCGAGTGCTCAGCTCACGGTCAGCGTGATGCGTGGCGAAGCCCCCTGGGCCAGGCCCGCGGAGGCTGGCACACGGAGGCGGTAGGGGATCGCACCCACCACGGTGGGCTTTACGATCACAGTCACGCTGCCCCCCGAGCCGGTCGTCGTTGAGGACACGTCACGCCAGGTCCCCGTGGCACTGCGTCGCTGCACCGTGACCGCGGTGCCTGCGGCACCCGGTGACACTGAGCCTGTGATTGTCACGGGCGTGCCCACCGCGACCTTGGTGGGACTGGCCTGTGCCTGCACGGCGTACCGCACGGTCGTGGTGGCCGGCTCGCTCTCACCGCTCGCACGCGACCATGAACCCTCGACCGAGACGGTCCAGGATCCGCTGGCTTGCGCCGGGACCTTGAAGACACCCTTGCCTTCGGCGTCGAGTGTGATCGACGTGACCTTAGCCCTGGTGGACGAGACACCTTGCGGCTCGAAGTAGAGCGTGGCCTCGGCATCCTTCGCTGCACCCTTCAGCGATTCCGTGGTCACGCGCACGGCGACCGTGCGGCCGTACGACGTGGCCTTGGGTGCCCTGACGCTCACCTTCGTCGCGGCGGGAGCTATCTCGCGCCCGTACTTCGCGAGGCGGACAAAGAAGTCAGACGTCACCGTGCTGAAGTCCCACACGGCAATGCCACCGATGCGCTGGTCCGGGACGATCGTGGCACGCGCAAGTGCGGATCGGGTATCGGCAAACCACACGCGGCGCTTCACCTGGCAACTCACGTCCTTCTTATTGACCTTGCCCTCGGTCGTCAACCAGTAGTCAAACGTCCACTCACCAACCTTGGCATCCCAGGTGGGCGTGACCTTCTCGCGGGCAGCAATATCACGTGCAGACGTGGGCGTGACCGACGTTCTGATCGGTGTTGACTTGGGCTTCCATCCAGCCGGGCATTCGGCGTTCACCGACCATCCACCGGTCGCTGTCACCGGCCAATTGCGTCCGTACTGGGGCGCCCCGATCCACACACGATCGGCGTACTGCTCTCCCACCTGGGCTACCGCACTCTTCGCGACGAGAGCAGCCCAGTCATTGGGACCGATCGGCCCGGGAACACTCCAGCTGTAGTCGTAGGCCATGATTTTCAAGCGGTCGACAAATGGCGCGATCTCATCCCAGGCATAGACCCAGTAGCCGGTGCCGGGATTGGGCGCGCCGGTCCCACTGAAGGGTGGCACTCCGCCGGGGACCGTCGCCCACAGCGTCAGACCCTTGGCGTGTAGTTGCCTCGACAGTTCCTTGATCATGGCCACCCAGCGCGGCTTGGTCACCTCCCAGGAGTCTCGACCGTCATGGAAGGCAAAGACCTCCCAGTCGAGGTCGATCCCATCAACTCCCGCCTTGACGGCGTAGTCGGTGATCAATTTGGCGTAGGAGCGTCGGTTTTTGGGTGTCGCGAGGTATTCGGAGAGCTTGCCCTTGCTGCTCGCACCGAGGTCGGTGATGGACGCATTGATCTTGATCCCCGCGGCCTGAAGCATCTTGCGCTGACGGTCAAATTTTGGTGTTGTCCACGGCGTCGCGGTGTCCGTGAGGCACTCACCCCATGAGCCATCCTTGTCGTAGTCGCCGTTGTCATAGATGCATAGGGGATTGTCCTTGCCCTGGAAGGACCACCAGAACATCGCGACGGCACCCACGACCCCACCCGAGGTTGAGGTCATCTGCGTGATCGCGGTGTCTGACGCCCACCAGCCAAACCAGCCGGAGACGATGGGTCGTGGCTTCTCTGCGGCGGACGCCGGCGGGGCAGCGACAAGCAGCCCCGCAGCTACAGCAGCTGAGGCGGTGAGCGCGATCAAAGCGCGCATGCGCATGTGGATCCCTTCGACACTGTCCAGGGTACGACGCGTGTCGCGCTGATGGCCTCATCCATATGGCTGAACTGCACGGATTCCCAGGGCGATCTGCATCACACACAGACTGCCGCGCGCTCCCACGGCGAGAATCACCCCAGGACGCGAGCGATCTCCTGGGCCGCCCGGGCCACCCGCGGGCCCAGATCCTCCTGGGATGAGACAGCGGCGACCCCCACCGCAGCCTCAACACCGGGGATACCGAGCACGGGCGAGGCGATACCACTGCTCCCGGGGGAATCCCCGCTTGAGACAATCCAGGGCGGATCCAGCGCCCGTCCCGCTGCCGTGCGCGCAGCGAGGACAGCGCGGCCGGCGGCGCCCACCTCGAGCGGGATGCGAGAACCCAGACGATAGGCGATGTGTACGTCGGACCGGGGGGGCTCTGCGACGGCGACGGTAAGCAGGTCCTGCCCGTCGGCAACGCCAAGGTAGGCGGTGGCCCCGGCGGACTCTGCGAGACGTCGCAGCACCGGCAGGGCCGCATCGCGCAGGAGTGGTTGCACCTGTCGGGCGAGGGCGAGGACCGCGAGACCGAGTCGGCATTTGCCGTCACCCCCGCGACGCACGAGGCCGTGCTGCTCGAGGGTGACCACGAGGCGGTAGACAACGGTGCGACTCACCCCGAGGGCCGTGGCGACTTCTGTCACCGTGAGGCCCTCGGGGGTGTCGGCGAGCACCGAAAGGACCCGTAGCCCTCGATCGAGGGTCTGCGAGGTCTCCTTGGGCATGGAGCTCTAAGCCGCCATAGCTTTCTTGGCGGCCGACTTGACCTGGAAGGACGAAATGATCTCGAAGATGCCGAGGACGACGAGCCAGATGCCGACGATCCACACGAAGACCTCGACGGCCCAGGGGTTGATCAGCAGCACCACACCGGCAAGCAGGTAGACGATGCCGGAGAAGATGCCCCAGCCCTTGCCCTCCGGCAGCGACGAGGAACTCACCAACTGCATCACACCGGAAAACAGGAACCACACGCCGACAAAGATGCCCAGAATCTCGATCTTTTCTTCCGGTGCAAAGCGGAGCATGAGGAGGCCCAGGAGCAGACCGATGATGCCCGAGATGATCAAGAGTGCGCGATAGCCGCCCGGCAGTCCGTGACTGAAGGCACGCACCAGGGACACAATTCCTGAGACGACCAGATAGATCGCCAGCAGGATGGCGAGGACCCACGTGGATCCCGCGGGACGCGCAATCATGGCGATGCCAATGATGATGCTGACGATGCCCAGCAACAGGAGCACCCACCAATTGCGGCCGATGGCCGCGACAGTGGCGCGCTCCTCGTCATAGGTCAGGCCGGTCAGGGGATCGACCGATGCCATGGATACCTCCGAGGGGTCAGGCGGGGCCCAGACGACCCCACTACACCGTCAGGTTAGGGCCATGGGCGCCCTTAACCCAGTATCCGCGCCAGGAAGTCGCGGGTGCGTCGCTCCGTGGGGTCTCGCAGGACCTCCTGAGGTGGCCCCTGCTCCAGCACCACGCCTGCGTCAAGGAAGCACACGCGGTCGGCAACATCCCTGGCAAAGCCCATCTCATGCGTGGCCATGACGATCGTCATGCCCTCCTCCTTCAGCTCACGCACAGCCTCGAGGACCTCGCCGACGAGGAGCGGATCCAGCGCCGAGGTGATCTCGTCAAAGAGCAGCATCTCGGGCGACATCGCCACGGCTCGAACGATCGCCACACGTTGCTGCTGGCCGCCCGATAAGCGGTCCGGATACTCATCGGCCTTGTCCTCCAGGCCAAACCGGGCGAGCAACTGGCGTCCGCGCTCTTGTGCTTCGGCCGAGGATCTGCCCAGGACCTTGCGTTGCCCGAGCGTGATGTTCTTGAGCACCGTCATGTGCGGGAAGAGGTTGTAGGACTGGAAGACGATGCCTACGCGACGGCGTACAGCGTCAAGGTCGGTGCGAAATGCCGTCACATCAAGATCATTGTCCAAGACGATGGATCCGGCGTCCACGGTTTCGAGCCCGTTGATGCAGCGCAGCAGTGTTGACTTGCCCGATCCACTCGCCCCGATGAGGACCACGACCTCGTGCTCCGTCACGTCGACGGAGATACCACGCAGCACTGATTCCTGACCGAAGGACTTCCACACGTCAGACACGCGCAACATCGTCGGGTTCATGAGTCTGTTCCTGCTCCGCGGCGGCGGCGCTGTCGCGCTTGCACCCAGTCGGTGAAGCGACTCATGGGGATGGTGAGGGCGATAAACAGCGCGGCCGCAGCGACGTAGGGCGTGTAGTTAAAGGTGAAAGAAGCGTCGATTTGGGCACGTCGAAGCAACTCAATGGGTCCGAGCACCGAGACCAGCGCGGTGTCCTTCTGCAGCGAAATGAAGTCGTTGAGCAGGGGCGGTGTCACATTGCGGACAGCCTGCGGGAGGACGACGTAGCGATTGGTCTGCCAGGACGTCAGGCCCAGCGAACGGGCCGCCATCTGCTGGCTGGGATGGACCGAGTCGATACCGGCTCGAAATACCTCCGCAACGTAGGCTCCGTAGGACAGGACAAGCGCGACAACGCCCCAGACGAGAACGTCATCCGGCGCCCCCTGCAACTGCAGTGCGGGCACACCAAAGCCCAACAGCAAGATGACGAGAAGCGTCGGCACACCGCGGAAAATGTCGACGTAGACCGTGGCCACGATGCGCAGGGGCAGGAAGATCGGACTGCGCAGGCGGCGGACGAGCGCGACCGTCAGGCCCACAATAAGAATGAGTGGTTCCGCGATGAGAAAAATCCGGATATTGAGCCAAAACGCATCGAGGAGTCCCGGGAATGACTCCGCGAACGCCTCCGGGCTGAAGAAGGTCTCCTGGACCGCAGACCAGCCGGGCGTGCGCACGATGACAACCGTGACAACTGTCGCCGTAACGATCAGACTGATCATGCCAATCGCTGCATCACGCAGCGACTTGCGCTTGCGATAGCGCACGCGCGCGGGGTCTACATACGGCGTAGACCCCGCGCGCGCTGCGGCGACTGTGTCGCCGCCAGGCTCAGTCACTCCTTGAAGTAGGGAGCCGTGGTTCCGGCGAGCCACTCGTCCTGGATCGCCTGGAGCTCGCCACTGGCCTCAAGCTCAGCGAGGGCCTGGTTGACACAGTTGACGAGCGGGTTGTCCTTCTGGAAGAGCATGCCGAACTGCTCTCCACCCTCCTGGGCGGGGAACTGGCCGACGATTTTGCCCTTGGGGATCTCCACCGCGGTGATGTAGTAGGCCGTCGGCAGATCGACGACGATGCCGTCGATCTGACCGTTCTTCAGGGCAGACTTCGCATCGTTGGTGTCGTTGTACACGAAGATATCGCTGTTGGGCTGGATGAAGTCCTCGATGTACTTCAGGCTTGTCGTACCCACCTGCGCACCAAGCCGCACATCCTTCAGCTCCGTGAGGGCGGTCGCATTGGCAATCGGTGAGTCAGCCAGCGCGATGACGGCCTGGTTGACGGTGTAGTAGCCGTCGGAGAACGTGACAACCTCGGCGCGCTTTGGTGTGATCGAGATTTGGTTGATGTCGAAGTCGAAGTCCTTCGCACCGGGTGCGTAGGACTTGTTGAAGGGCACGATCGTCCACGTGACCTCGGCGGGCGTGAAGCCCAGGATGTTAGCGACGGCGTAGGCCACGGCAGACTCAAAGCCCTGGCCGTTGGTCGGATCGTCATCGACGAAGTAGGGCGGATAGGCCGGGCTGTCCGTGCCGATGGTCAAGGTGCCTGGGGCGATCGTCGCCAGGCTTTCCTTGGCGCACTCATCCGGTGCTGCTGTCGGCGAGGGACTTGCCGATGACGAGCCGGGCTCAGCCGAGCTGGATGCCGGAGCGGCAGATGAACTCGCCCCTCCGGAGGACTCCTGTGCGCAACCGACCAGGATCAGTCCGGCGGCGGCGGCAATGGCGGTCAAGGCGATTGAGCGAGGGTGCATGGGGTCTCCTAGCGTCAGGGGCACCCCGATCCTGCCGCACGCCTTTGCCCTCCGCACAGGGAGGTACGCCACACGAGGGGGGCGGGCAGGTCGACTCCGTCACACCGGCAGAGGAGCAGGACGCATGCGAGGGGCCGCCACAGCACCGGCAAAAGCCAGCCCCGCCCCGAGCCACCAGATGAGGTCGTAGGTGCCCGGTGTGGCGCCCCCCGCGACGACGGCAGCCGCGTGAATAGCTCCGGCTACGCCCAGGCCTACCGCGGTGAGGATCGCGTCCGAGATTTGCAGTGATGATGAATTAGCGCCCTGCTCGTCAACGCGCGACAGGCGCAGCGTCTGTACGGCGATAGACGGGAAGCACAGGCCCATGCCGACCGAACCCACAAACATCGACACGGATGCGATCAGCGGGGGGAATGCCGGCATCAGGCATAGCGGCAGCGTCGCGATGCTTACGGCGACAATCAGGGCGCCCATGCGCACGGTTGAACTGCGGTCTGCATCACCGGGGAGCCGACCCTGCAGGAGTGAGCCCACAAGCCATCCGACCGACGCCACACTGAGGAGCAGTCCCGCGACAACGATGGAGACACCACGCTGTTCCACGAGGGCCAGGGGAGCGAACGACTCAGCGCTGAAGAACGCTGCCGCCAGGATTCCCCGCATGACCACGGTGGTGGGGAGGCCGCGGGCCAGTCGCAGGGCACCGCCGGGGAGCAATCGCCGAGCTCCCCAGACGAGGGCCACCAGACCCACGGTGACAATGACCGCCGAAGCCGCGAGGGGGAGGGACGGGCTCACCAGCCCCGTCATGACCGCGGTCAGCCCGACTGCGGTGATGATCGCCTGGCGACTTCGTTCACTGGGGCCTGTCTCCCCCGTGCCACCATCGAACTTCCCGAGAACTCCGCGGAGCAACACCAGCGGGAGGAGCAACACCACCGGGACGAGCCAAAAGACGGTACGCCAGGTCGTGATCTCGGTGAGCCATCCGGCGATGAGCGGCCCGATCAGACTGGGCACCACCCAGGCCGCCGAGAGAAGCGAAAAGGCACGGGGCCGAAGGCGCTCATCAAAAGCACGCGCGATGAAGACGTACATCGCCACGATCATCGCTCCACCCCCGAGTCCCTGGATGCCGCGAGCGGAGATGAGCACCCACATTGAGGGAGCCAAGCCGGCTGCTATTGCCCCGACAGCAAAGATCGCCATACCGCTCAGCAGCGGAATGCGCGGACCGATCCTGTCTGACCAGGTCCCGGCGACGACCATGCCCACGAGCGATGCGACGACGTAGGCATTGAAGGCCCAGGCGTAGAGACCGATGCCATCAAGGTCCAGACCCACCGCCGGCATGACCGTGCCCACGGCGACGCCTTCGAAGGCAACCAGCGTCATCGCCGCAACGACACCAATGGTCGATGACCGGACCGGTGCGGCAAAAAGGCTCAGGAGTCGCCGTCGGGCTCGCGCGGCTTGCCTGGCCGCAGTCCCTTGTAAATGGCCTCACAGTCAGGGCACACAGGAAATCTCGACGGGTCCCGACCGGGGACCCACTTCTTGCCGCACAGGGCACGCACGGGACTGCCGGTGACTGCACTCTCGACGATCTTGTCCTTTTTGACGTAGTGGGCAAACCGCTCGTGATCACCATCGTCGGTCGATGCCAGACGCTCCTCGGTGAGGGTCGTGCCCTCGAGAGCCGGGGACTCCAGGGGCGTACTCATGGCAAACGGCGATCTCATGGCAGGAGTGTAGAACGCATCAGTTCATCGCGGGATCGTCCGGGCACCCGGGCCACCACGCCAGAGTCCCGCCCGCCCGAGACAGGACGGCCCGCCAGAGATCGACGGGATCGACATGGAAGACGTCAGCGACGGGGTCACTCGCGGCCACCACAGCCCAGGATCCCCGCTCCAACTCGTCCATGAGTTGCCCCGGCGCCCACCCCGCGTAGCCGGCGTAGATGCGCAATGCCTGCAGATGCGGGACGAGATCATCCGGCGGCGTATCCAGATCGATGATTCCGAGCGGTCCACTCACCCTGCGGAATCCCTCCGGCTCCACGTCCACCGCGTCATCGGGTGGCACCGTTGTCGCGGCCAGACCCAAAGCGCTGTCCAGGGCCACAGGTCCACCCTGGAAGAGTTGGGGTTCTCCGGTGAGATGGGAACGCCAGAGCGGCAGCACGGTGCCGACATCCAGGTTCGTGGGCTGGTTGAGCACCACTCCGAGCGTCCCGGACTCGTCATGCTCCAAGAGCAGGATCACCGCGTGGTGGAAGGGCTCTTCCAGTGCGGGCGCCGAGACGAGAAGACGTCCGGCCAGGGGTTTGCCGGCTTCCCGACCGATCACAGGCGTGTCCAGCATGCCGCCATCGTGTCGCCTTCCCGGAAGTCGCGTGATACCCTGGGGGGTATGTCGACCATTGCCCTGACTGAAGAGACCTTCGCCGCGACCGTTCAGGACAGCCCCATCGTCCTCATCGACTTCTGGGCCGCCTGGTGCGGGCCGTGCCGGATGTTTGCCCCGGTCTTCGAGAAGGCCAGCGAAGCCCACACCGACATCGTCTTCGCCAAGGTCGACACCGAGGCCCAGCCCGGGCTCGCACAGGTCTTCCAGATCTCCTCCATCCCGACCCTCATGGCCATCCGCGATGGAGTCGTCATCTACTCCCAGGCTGGGGCACTGCCCGAGCAGGGACTTGCGCAGCTCATCCAGGCTGTGCGGGATGCCGACATGGACGAGGTGCGCGCCTCCATCGCCGACGAGAAGGCCGCTGCCTCCTCCGAGTAGGCCCCCGCACCTGACGAAGCAGTAACCTCCACAATCCCCCTTCCGCACACGGGAAACCCGAACTCCTCCCCTTCCGCACACGGGAAACCCGAACTCCGGGACACATGTGACGCTGGAGGGCACTTTCGTCCCAAAGTTCGCCACCGATGCGGTCGGCGAGTCAGCAGAGCCGCCCCCGCCGGGCCGACCCGACAGTTCGGTGCCACCTACGCCCGGCCGACCCGGCAGCTCGGTGCCACCGCCTAGCCACTGACGCGTGATGTCGGCTGATCCCACGGGGGACATCATCCGAACGGATGACCCAGGTCGAGCGACTTGGCCGAGGGGTCTCGGCTCGCATCGCCTCTACCGTGGAGATATGCCTCAGCAACCACTCGCCCAGGTCCCCGTCGATGCCGTTTGGGATTGGCAGGAGCACGGCTCGTGCCGGTCCGCTGACCCCACCCTGTTCTTCCACCCGCAAAACGAGCGTGGATCCTCGCGTCGTTCCCGGGACATGGCGGCTAAGGCCGTGTGTGCCTCCTGCCCTGTGCGCATCGAATGCGCCGACTACGCCGTGCGGGCCCGGGAGCCCTACGGCGTGTGGGGTGGCCTGACCGAGGAGGAGCGCGAGACGATCTACGCGCGCATCGCCCTCGAGGATTACCCCCGCCAGCGCGGTGAGGGTGCTCGCATGGCCGCTCCCGAGATCGATGCGGCCATCCGCCCGCTCGTCTCCGTACCCGCCTGATCAGATCTCCCGCTAGCCTCGTCCGGTGACCCTTACTGGACGCGACCTCCTCAGGGAGCTCGATCTCTCCGACGCGGAGTTTGCCGGCCTCATTGATCTTGCTGCGCAATTGAAGGCTGACCGACGTGCGGGCCGTGAGGAGACACGCCTGGCCGGCAAGGTCATTGCCCTGATCTTCGGCAAGACATCGACCCGCACCCGCGTGGCATTTGAGGTTGCGGCGTACCACCAGGGCGCCCAGGTGACCGTCCTCGACTCGCAGACATCGCAGATCGGCCACAAGGAGTCCATGGCCGACACGGCACGCGTACTGGCTCGCATGTTCGACGCCATCGAGTACCGCGGTGACGCACAGGCCACCGTCGAGGAACTCGCCCTCCATGCCGACGTACCGGTCTACAACGGCTTGACGGACGAGTGGCACCCGACCCAGATGCTGGCCGACATGCTCACCATGCGCGAACACGCCAACGGCGAGCGGTTGTCCTACGTCTATCTCGGTGACGCCCGCTCCAACATGGGCAACTCACTGCTCGTTTCCGGTGCGATGATGGGTGCGGACGTGCGCATCGTGGCGCCCGAAGCGCTCTGGCCCACCCGTGAGGTCCGCGAGGCCGCCCAGGCGCGCGCTGACCACACGGGTGCGACTCTCACGATGACCGAGGATCCGGCCGAGGGAGTCCCCGGCGCCCAGTTCGTCCACACCGACGTGTGGGTATCGATGGGTGAGCCGGCGGACGTGTGGGCGCAGCGCGTCGCGCTGCTGCGGCCCTACCGCGTAGACGCCGCCGTCATGGCACTCACCGGGCGCGCCGACGCGCGCTTCATGCACTGTCTGCCGTCCTACCACGATGAGTCAACAACGCTCGGACGTCGTGTCGCCGAGGACTTCGGCCTGCGTAGCGGAGTCGAAGTGAGCGATGAGGTCTTTGAATCGCCCGCGAGCATCGTCTTTGATCAGGCCGAAAACCGCATGCACACGATCAAAGCCCTGCTCGTAGCGACACTGACCTGACCCAGCCTGACCCGGGCTGACCTGGGATCTTCACGCGACCTCACGTCCGCACGTTGTCTTATCGCGCCCTAAAGCCAGGGATAGCCCAACTCAGCGACGTGGGGTCAACCAGGGTCAGGACTGCTCAGCGACGTGAGGTCAGCCAGGATCAGGACTGCTTCAGGCGGGTACGCAGAGCCTCGAGTTGTGCGTACAACTCCCGGGGCACCCGGTCACCGAACTTCGCGTAGTACTCCTCCGTGAGGTCCGCCTCCGCGAGCCACGACGCTGGGTCGACAGCGAAGAGTTCGGCCATCTGGGCCGCCGGAATATCCAAACCCTCCAGGTCGAGTCCCCCTTCGCGCGGGATGCGCCCAACAGGAGTGTCAACCGCCTCGGCATCTCCCACCACGCGTCGCACGATCCAATCCAGCACTCGGGAGTTGTCACCAAATCCGGGCCAGATGTACGTGCCGGCAGCGTCCTTGCGGAACCAGTTGACCTGGTAGATCTTGGGCAGTTTGTCCGGTGAGGTGAACTGGCCGATTGTGAGCCAGTGCGCCCAGTAATCCGCCATGTTGTAGCCGCAAAAGGGCAGCATGGCGAAGGGATCACGTCGCAACTCCCCAACACTGCCCTCAGCAGCGGCGGTCTGCTCCGATGACACTGTCGAACCCATGAAGACGCCGTGCTCCCAGTCATAGGACTCGGTCACCAGCGGCACATTGGTAGCGCGACGTCCGCCGAAGAGGATCGCGTCGATCGGCACGCCCTCCGGGTCCTCCCAGTTGGACGCGATGGACGGGCACTGACCCGCGGGGGCGGTGAATCGGGCGTTGGGATGCGCGGATGGCTCCGATGAACTCGGCGTCCAGTCGTTGCCCTTCCAATCGATCAGATGCGCGGGAGTCTCCTCGGTGAGCCCCTCCCACCACACGTCACCATCATCGGTCAGCGCGACATTGGTGTAGATGCAGTTGGCATAGAGCATCTTCACCGCATTGGCATTGGTGTGCATGCCGGTGCCGGGTGCGACTCCGAAGAACCCTGCCTCGGGATTGATGGCATAGAGACGGCCGTCCTTGCCGAAGCGCATCCACGCAATGTCATCACCGATGGTCTCCACGCTCCATCCGGCGACCGCCGGCTCGAGCATCGCCAGATTGGTCTTGCCGCAGGCGGAGGGGAAGGCCGCCGTGATGTAGCGCACGTCACCCGCTGGAGCGGTCAACTTGAGGACGAGCATGTGCTCGGCCAGCCACCCCTCATCGCGCGCCATGGCCGAGGCGATGCGCAACGCGAAACACTTCTTGCCCAGGAGGGCATTGCCGCCATAACCGGAACCGAAGGACCAGATCTCGCGGGTCTCGGGGAAGTGGGTGATGTATTTCGTGTCATTGCAGGGCCAGGCAACGTCGGGCCGGGCATTGCCGTCGGAATCGATGAGTGGATAACCGACGGAGTGGACGGCCGGGACGAAGTCACCCCGCTCCCCGATGTCGGCCAGGGCGTCCGCACCCATACGGGTCATGATCTTCATGTTGACCACGACGTACGCAGAGTCGGTGAGTTCAACGCCCAGCTGTGCGATGTGTGACCCGAGTGGACCCATCGAGAAGGGCACGACGTACATCGGGCGACCGCGCATCGAACCGGCGAAGAGACCTCCGAGGATCGACTTCATGGCGACGGGATCCATCCAATGATTTGTCGGGCCGGCATCCTCCTCGCGGTGGGAGCAGATGAAGGTGCGGCTCTCGACGCGGGCGACGTCGCTGGGGTCGGATCGCGCGAGGAAGGAGTTGGGTCGTACGTCTGGATTAAGTCGGATGAATGTGCCGTCGTCAACCATCTGCGTCGTCAGGCGTTGCCATTCAGCCTCGGAGCCGTCACACCAAATAACCTCGTCCGGTTGGGTTAATGCCGCGACCTCCTCGACCCACTCGAGCAACTTCTTGTTGCGGGTGGGCGGGTTCTCCAGGCCGCGAATCGTCATGGGATTCCCTTCGGTCGAACGCCGTTGTCCGAGGGCCACCCGGGTTGGCCCGTGGAGGCATGGCGTCATCCTGCCGTTCCTGCAAGCTCCTGAAAACCGTGAAAACCCTTACACGGTCATGTTTGTGAGCAAGGGCACAGGGGGGATCGCACGAGGCCCTACGCCGTGGGACGGAAGCGACGCAGGAGCAGGCTGTTCGCCACCACAAAAACGGACGAAAACGCCATCGCGGCACCGGCGAAGAGGGGACTCAGCAGCCCTACGGCGGCCAGGGGAATCATGGCGACGTTGTAGGCAAACGCCCAGAAGAGGTTGCCCTTAATCGTGCGCAGGGTGCGCCGTGACAAGCGGATGGCATCGACTGCCGACAGAAGGTCAGAACGCACCAGCGTGAGATCACTGGCTTCAATCGCCGCGTCCGTGCCGGCTCCCATGGCTATGCCTAGATCAGCCTGGACCAGAGCCGCTGCATCATTCACCCCATCCCCCACCATCGCGACCGAGCGGCCATCACGCTGCAGTTCGCGAATCACCGCAAGTTTGTCCTCGGGGAGGACATCCGCGCGTACGTCGGTGATTCCCACCTCGTGCGCAACCGACGCGGCGGCGCGCGGATTGTCACCGGTGAGAAGCACAGGCGAAAGACCGAGACCACGCAGAAGGGTGATCGCCTGGGCGCTGGTCGGCCTAATGGCATCACCCACCACCACGGCTCCCCGCACCTCACCGTCCCAGCCCACGGCGACGACCGTTGAACCCTCTGACTCCGCCTCGTGCATGTGAGATCGCAGCGCCTCGGGCACCGCGGGCGCTCCCACAGTGCGGACAACCCAGTCGGGACGCCCGACCGCCACCACGTCGCCATCAACAACACCCGTCACACCCAGGCCCCGGTGGTTGGCGAAGTCTGTGGCCGAGGCGACATCGACCCCGGCAGCAATCGCACGTGCCACCGGATGCTCGCTACCCACCTCGACGGCCGCCGCACGAGATGCCACCCGGCTGGAGTCCTCACCGGGCGTGGCGAGCACGGCCCGCACGTGCATGCGCCCCGTCGTCACCGTGCCGGTCTTGTCCAACACGATGATCGAGGCTCGACGTGTGTCCTCCAGCACCTCAGGTCCGCGGATCAGGATGCCCAACTGCGCACCCCGGCCGGTGCCGACGAGGATCGCCGTCGGCGTCGCTAGTCCAAGGGCGCAGGGACAGGCGATGATCAGCACGGCCACCGATGCAGTGAAGGCGGCTTCCACATCACCCGTGACGAGCCACCAGGTCACCAGCGTGACCAGGGCAATGCCCATCACGATCGGGACAAAAACCGCGGAGATGCGGTCAGCCAATCTCTGCACCGGTGCCTTGCCCGCCTGCGCCTGGGCGACAAGTCGCGTGATGCGAGCCAACTGAGTGTCCGCTCCCACGCGCGTCGCGCGCACGGTGAGGACACCGTCGATGTTGACGGTCGATCCCATCACGGCGTCACCCACATGGACATCCACCGGCATCGACTCACCCGTCACGAGGGAGACATCAATCGCGCTCGCACCCTGCTCCACCTGACCATCCGTTGCAATCCGCTCACCCGGGCGAACGATGAAGACGTCACCGACGCCCACCCGGTCGATCGGTACGCGCGTCTCCACTCCATCGATCACGAGGGCGGCATCGGGAGCGGCGAGCTCAGCGAGAGCTCGCAGGGCAGCCGTCGATTGCCGCTTCGCGCGGGCCTCGAACCACCGACCAGCAAGCAGGAAGACGGGTACTGCCGCGGCGACCTCGAGATACAGATCCGGAAGCCCCGTCGCGGTGTGATCCCCGAAGCCATGGGACATGCGGTAGTCGAGTCCCCCGGCGCCACCGAGGAGGATCGCCCAGAGACTCCAGAGGTAGGCGGCGAGCACCCCCATGCTCACGAGCGTGTCCATCGTTGCGGTCGCATGACGGGCATTGATGGCCGCAGCGCGATGGAAGGGCCAGGCTCCCCAGGCGACGATGACCGTCGTGAGTGCGAGGGCTAGCCACTGCCAGCCCGGGAACTGCAGGGCGGGGACCATGGACAGGACCGCAACGGGGACAGCGAGCACCAACGACATCCAGAAGCGTCCCCGCAGTCCATCAATCTCGCGGTCATCCGCCTGCGCATCCGCCACCGGGACAGCGGCATAGCCGGTCTGCTCGACAACACGGATGAGATCATCGACCACCAGAACGCCGTCTACGTCTATGTGAGCACTCTCCGTCGCATAGTTGACGGAGGCATGGACCCCGGGGACCTTGTTGAGTTTGCGCTCGATGCGGGAGGCACAGGTCGAACATGTCATTCCCGTGATGGCTAGTTCGACACTGCTTGACATGGCACCCGCTTCCCTCACCAAGGCTACTCCTCGCGCAAACAGCATTGCGTTCACCGCTATTCCGGCTAGGGTTTTGAGCGCAGAGACCCATTCCTCCAGGGAGGCAGCATGGACCCGCTCATGAAGGACCTCACCGGTCGGGCTAAGCGCATCGCTGGGGCTGTGACGGGCAACGAGTCGCTCGAGGCAGAGGGCATGGCCGATCAGGCCGAAGCCAACATTGATGACCTCGCTGGCGCCGTAACGGACAAGGCCAGCGAACTCGGCAATCAAGCGGCGCAGGTGGCCGGTGACCTCACCGAGAAGGCAACCACCAGTGCGAAGGGATACTTCGGGTCACTCAAGGATGCCTTCGATGAAGGTCGCGACAACGACTGACGTACGGCGCAGCGACCACGTCTGAGGCAGCCGAAGCGCTTGGCGTGACGATCCTCATGGGCGGCGGCCCCGCCACGATCTGGGCGCCGCGCGCGTACGCCGCCTTCTGCGAGTTCGTCGACGATTCTCACTCCACCCCCTGACTCACGTAACTCCCCTCAGGGGTCTCTCGTAGAGTCCCTCCATGGCAGGTCGGCTAGCACTCGTGGGCAGTGGCGAATACCTCCCCGTGCTCAGTGACGTTGAGGATTGGCTGTTCGCCGACAATGACCGCATCTACGTACAACTTGCCACGGCCTCAGCCCCCGAGGGGGATGATCGGCTGGGCTACTGGCACGACCTTGGTCGCCAGGCGGCGGAGCGGGTGGGTGCGGAGCAGGTGGTCGTCGACGTCCGCACCCGCGAGGATGCGATGGACCAGCGGTGGGTGCCGCTGATCGAGCGCGCCGGCCTGGTCTATCTCTCTGGCGGCAATCCGACATTCCTTGCCAACACGTTGCGCGACACCCCCGTGTGGCAGGCCATCGTCACGGCATGGCAGCGCGGTGCAGGTCTCGCTGGCTGCAGTGCGGGGGCGATGGTGATGGGTGGATCGATCTCGCATTTCCGACGTCCGGGCGCTCCCCCGATCTCAGGGCTTGGAGTGATCCCCGACACACGCGTCCTTCCCCATTTTGATCGCTACACGCGCTGGCTTCCCGACCTGGCATTGCGTCCCTTCGTATCGCACGGGGGCACCCTGCTGGGAATTGACGAAGACACCGCCCTCACTGCAGAGGACTCAGGTGGCAGCACCTGGCCCTTCACCGTCCGCGGCCGCCAGAGCGCCTACGTCATCGATCACGATGGCAAGCACGCCATTGATGGCACGGTCGACCTGCCCGTGCACACCTGACGTAGCCTGATCGGGTGATGCCGCGTCTGCTTGCCCTCCTCACCGGCCTCACCCTCGCGTGGCCCCTGGGCAGCACTCACGCCGCCGCCCCGACGGATCCCGAGCAGGTGATCACCGTCGCCGTCGCATCTCCCACGTCAACCACCGGCGTACTCCAGGCGTGGGAGCGCCGCGGTGAGGAGTTCACGCGCGTGCGCGGACCCATCACCGTCTATGTCGGGGAGGACGGCGTGGGGATGGCCTCGGAGCGGCGCTCTCGGACCCCTCGGGGTGTCTTCACGATGACCGAAGCATTCGGGCTCGCGCGCGACCCAGGCTCAGACCTGCCCTACCAGCGTGTCGGCCTCTCCCACTGGTGGGTGTCCGATGTCCAGAGCACGGCCTACAACCAGATGCGAGTGTGTGCACCCGGCCGATGGTGCGGCTTTCGGCAGAGTCGGTCCGAGCAACTCGGCGCCATCGACGTCTACGAATACGCCATCGTCATGGACTACAACCGCTCACCCGTTGTCCCCGGGCGCGGATCCGCCTTCTTCCTGCACGTGAGCGACGGCAAACCAACCCAGGGATGCATCTCCATGCCACGTGCGGACATTCGATGGATCCTGCGCTGGCTCGATCCCGCGAGCGGCCCCGTCATCTCGGTCAATATCGCTGATGCCGCCTACGACGTGCTCGACTGACGAGACAACCACCCCTCCACAACATCGACGATGACGCGCGCTCCCGTGGAGTCCATGTGCACACCGTCGGGTGTGAAGACCCAGCCCGCCGATAGCGCAATGTCGTCGTAGCTGCGTCCCAGCACGAAGTGCTCCACGAGCGAGCGGATGCCCGGCAACCACGATCCCGTCCAGGCCGGGCCGGTTGTCGCCCCCTGACTCAGCAGCAGATCCGTGAGGCGTTCGTAGACGGGCAGGTACGTCGCACCCGAGGCGTCGCACACCCTGCTGATCGCCGCATTGGCCTCGCGGACGCGCTGATTGACGGGCGCCGCTAGGTCCTGGCCGATCGGTGGCAGCGAGCACAGGCCGACGTCGACACCAGCCGCCCGCAGGCGCGCAACGACCCGCGCCAGGCAGTCGGCGTAGAAGTGGATGGTGGGGTCCTCTGGCAGATGCTTCGACTCTCGGACCTGCCGCATCACCTCGGGTGACAACGTCGCTTGCACGTCATTGGTGCCGATGAGGATGATCACCCGGGCAGGCTCGCAGGCAAGAACGTCGTCCAGCCGCTGGAGCAACTCCCACGCAACGTTGCCATTGATTCCGGCATTCACGAAGGTGCGTTCGGGCAACCGCTCACGCAGGATCTCTACGAAGTCCACCGATGCGCGCCCACGCACGATGCTCGCACCGGCCACCACGATCGGTGACTTCCTCTGGCTCGGCGACGCCAGGAAACCATCGACATCACCTGTCGCCCTGGCCTGCACGCGCGCGACCGTGAAGGCAGCCACCCCGGAAGCAGCAGCGGCGATCCCTGCCACCACCCCCATCAGGCGCTTCATGGGGGCAGATTAGTGCCGCTCTGGGGCAGTAGCACTCCATCGCCGTTCAGGTGCCCGGATGTCGATTCTCCGGGCATCCACGCCGGCCGACCGGCGGGCACGCTCTGCGGTCATCTATGGGTCCGCGGGCACCGTCGTGGAATGGTTCGACTACGGCCTCTATCTCTATCTCGTCCCTGTCATGGCGCCACTCTTCTTCCCCTCCGACGAGGCGATCGTGTCGGCCATCGCCAGTCTCGGCGTCTTCGCCGCCGGCTCGATCATGCGCATTGCGGGAGGAGCATTCTTTGGCAGTCTCGGCGATCGGCTGGGGTGCAAGAAGGCACTCGTGCTCTGCATCACCATGATGACCGTCCCGTTGGCGCTCACCGCTTTCCTCCCCGTCTACGCCGTTGTTGGTATCGCCGCCCCCCTGCTCTTCACCGCCATGAGACTGCTGCAGGGTTTCTCCGCAGGTGGTGAGTACAGCGGCACGATCGTGCAACTTGTTGAGCAAGCACGGGCCGGGCGTCGTGGCTTCGTCGCCTCGACCGCTGTCTTCACCTCGGGCATCGGCATCATCCTTGCGTCGGCGCTGGTCGCGAGTCTGACGACGTGGACGTCGGCTGACTTCATGTCCGACTGGGGTTGGCGAATCTGCTGCCTTGTCGGCGGGGCGCTGGGGCTCTTCGTCTTCGTGATGCGCCGCAAAATGCCCGAAACCGAGGAATTCCTCGAGGGGGAGCGCGAGGGAGATATCCCCAAGCAGCCCCTTCGCTACGCGCTCACCCACCTGCCCAAGCAGGTCATCATTGCGGCACTTCTGGCGGGCTACGGTGGGATCCTCTACTACGGGGTCCTCGGCTTCGTCCCCACGATCCTGGACTCATTCCGTGAGGTTCAGTCCGACGAAGCACTGTGGGTGACGACCGGCATGGCCCTCGTGTACGCGATCGCAACTCCGGCCTTCGGTGCCCTATCGGATCGCTACGGACGCAAGCGAACCCTGATGGCCGGGGCCATCGGCTTTGTCTTCCTCAGCGCTCCCATGCTGTGGCTCATGACATCCCAGGGTCTGATCATCATCATCCTGGGAGGGCTGGTCCTCCTGGTCATGCTCATGCTCTATACGGGCCCTGTCGTCGCTGCCATCGGGGAAGAATTCCCCTCAAAAGCACGGTATTCCGCGCTCGCGGTGGGCTACAACCTGGGCTCTGCCGTCCTCGGTGGACCGGCTCCCCTGGTCGCGGCACTTCTCATCGATTGGTTCGACACTCCGGTGGCCGCATCCTTCCTCCTCATCATCGCCTCGGTGATCGCCATCCCGCTGCTCTGGAGGATGAAGGACCGTCGCGATATGACCATGGAACAGATCAACGCTGAGTTTGATCGCGGCTAAGGTCGGCTCATGTCCGCGCGAGGATTCCGCCAGGTAGACGTCTTCACTGATCAACCACTCCTGGGCAATCCCGTGGCCGTTGTCGAGAATGCACTCGATCTTTCGACGGACGACATGCATGCCTTCACGTCATGGACCAACCTGTCGGAGGCGACCTTCCTCCTGCCACCCAGCGATGCGGCCGCCGACTATCGGGTGCGCATCTTCTGCCCGGGTCGCGAATTGCCCTTCGCCGGTCACCCCACGCTCGGCACCTGCCATGCATGGCTCGAGGCTGGCGGGCACCCCAGGACCGACATCATCGTGCAGGAGTGCGGCGCAGGACTCGTACGTATCCGGCGTGACGGCGACGTCCTGGCCTTCGCCGCACCACCCCTGCGGCGACGCGGACCACTCGATGAGGTCGACGTCGTTCGCATCGCGCAGGGTCTCGGCCTGAGTCGCGACCAGATCATCGATCACCAGTGGTGCGACAACGGGCCCGGCTGGCAGGCCGTGCTCCTGGAGTCCGCCGAGGCCGTCCTCAGTGTGACACCGGACGCCACATCGCTCGCTGGACTAGACGTCGGTGTCGTCGGTCCCCATGCATCTGGCGATGTCGACTGGGAAGTCCGCGCGTTCTTCCCGGGCAACTCCGGCCTGACAGAAGACCCGGTCACGGGATCACTCAACGCCGCGCTCGCCCAGTGGCTCATCCCATCGGGGCGCGCCCATGGGACCTACGTCGCCGCTCAGGGCACGGCCGTGGGCCGCGCCGGGCGGATCCACGTCACGAGCGACGGTGATGACATCTGGATCGGTGGCCGATGCGTCACGGTGATCACGGGTGAAGTGCACCTGTAGATTGAACTGACCGTGACCTGGTTCACCGGGGAAGTACCTGGATGAGGGACTAGGGTGAGACTCAACATCGGCACGGGATACAGGGGAGTGTCATCTGGTGGACACCCTGCTTACCCTGCTCCTCGGGCTTGTCATTGTCCTTCTCATCACAGTGGCCACCGGATACTTCGTCGCGCAGGAATTCGCCTACATGGCGGTGGATCGCTCAGCTCTCAAGGCACGTGCAGACGCCGGCGATGCCGGTGCTCGGCGCGCACTCACGGTCACCTCGCGCACGTCCTTCATGCTGTCGGGCGCTCAACTCGGCATCACAGTCACGGGCCTCCTGGTCGGCTATGCGGCCGAACCACTGATCGGTCAGTCCCTGTCGACTCTGCTCGGCGGCATCTCCATTCCCCTTGGGGTCTCCCTGGTGATCGGCGCCATTGCCGCCTTGACCGTGTCCACCCTCATCCAGATGCTCTTCGGCGAGCTCTTTCCCAAGAACCTCGCTATTGCCCGCGCCGAACCGGTCGCCGTGGCGCTAGCCACCTCCACGCGGATCTACCTCGCTACCTTCGGGTGGCTCATCGCCTTCTTTGACAGCTCGTCCAATCTCCTGCTGCGCTTGATCCGCATCGAGCCAGTGCACGATGTTGAGCACTCGGCAACAGCCCGCGACCTTGAGCACATCGTGGAAGAGTCGCGTGAGTCCGGTTCCATCCCCGAAGAGCTCTCCGCACTGCTCGATCGGGTCTTGGACTTCCCAACCCAGCGAGTCCAGCACGCGATGGTCCCGCGCACTCAAGCCGACACAGTCAAACTCACCGACAGCGTGGGCCACGTGCGCGCCCTGATGGCCGAGGGCCATTCTCGATATCCCGTCATGGCCAATGACGGTGAGGATGTCATGGGCGTGGTGCATCTTATCGATCTCCTCGGGACCGATATCGACAACGCGACGCCGGTGCGCACGGTCATGCGACCACCCCTGCTCATGTCGACGGTATTGAGCTTGCCGGAGGCCCTCACCACCCTGGGCGAGTCGGGCAACCGACTTGCGTGCGTCGTGGACGAATACGGCGGCTTCACCGGCATCCTCACACGGGAGGACCTAGCCGAAGAGCTCGTCGGAGAAATCACCGACGAACACGACACCCCCATGGCAACTCATGCGCACGAGGGCGGATCAACCATCATGCGCGGCGACACCCATGTGGATGAAGCCGAGCGCTCCCTCGGAATTGATCTGCCTCGAGGGGTCTACGAGACGATGGCGGGGATGGTGATCGCCCAGCATGGCAATCTCCCGTCGGTGGGAGAGACCATCACGGTTCCCCTCCCCCCAGACCCCGAGGACCTCCTGCACGAGAAGCAGCTCCGGATGAGGTCCATGGACATCGAGGTGCTTGAGATCAATCGTCACGTACCGTCCCTCCTGCGCGTGACGATGAAGGTTGCGAACTCATGAGCGGCTCCCCGCTGGTGATTGTGGCTGTCACCATCGCCATCATCGCCCTGAGCGGATTCTTCGTCGCCGTGGAGTTCGCGCTACTCGCCGTTAAGCGACATCGCCTCGAGGACGCTGCACTCCGCAGCAGATCCGCTCGAGCCGCCCTGCGCAATGCCTCCGAGCTGAGTTTGCTTCTGGCGGGTGCCCAACTGGGCATCACCGTGTGCACACTCGCTCTGGGGGCCATCACCAAGCCAGCGGTTCACGACTGGCTGATGCCTGCGATCAGGACGCTGGGGGCGCCAGAACTCACCGCGGATATCGCGGCATTCGTCCTCGCCCTTTTCATTGTGACCTTCCTCCACCTGGTGATTGGGGAGATGGCTCCAAAGTCGTGGGCCATCGCACACCCGGAGACATCAGCGACGCTCCTGGCGCTGCCCATGCGCGGGTTCCTCATCGTGACGCGACCACTCCTGCTGGGCCTCAACAGTGCCGCGAATTGGCTGCTGATGCGATTCGGCGTGACACCCGTCAATGCCAAGTCTTCTGCCCAGGATGTCGCAGCACTCCGCCACCTCGTGCAGCATTCCGAGGAATCAGGCACCCTGGATGTTTCCTACTCCGACCGAGTTGCGACAGCCTTGGCGATGCAGTCGACACCGGTGCTGACCCTTGTGCGCCCCGGCGCGATCACACAGATTCCCCCAACAGCCCAGGCACGAGACGTCCAGGCAGCAACCCTCGCGACGGGGCATCATCGCGTGCTGGTGGGAGACAGTCAGCGTCTCCTTGGGATGGTCCACGTGCGGGAGACACTCACCAAACCCGGCGACTTTCCTGTTGCCGAGCTCATCCGACCGGTGCTCGTGCTTGATGCGCAGTTGTCGATCCACGAAGCCCTGGCCAACATGCGTCGCAGCAGCACTCACCTCGCTGTTGTGCGTGATGACGAAGGAGCGCTAGGACTCATCACCTTGGATGACGTCCTGAGCGGCCTCATCACCCGAACCACAGGATGAGCCGTCAACCCTGCTGGCCGAGGACGGGTCGACCTAGCAGGGGGCAGGACCATCGGGGCCAAGATGATGCAGGACGTCGCTTACCGGCCCGCCCCACCGACGCCTAAGGGTCGACTCCAGGCCGCACTAAGAGGGTGCGGAACCTCGCGAAGTTCTACCTCCGAATTCGAGCAGCTTTACTCAACCCTCACGGTGGAGGTGCCGGGAATCGAACCCGGGTCCGTTCAGATCTGAACCGGTCTTCTACGTGCGTAGCCGTGCTATCGCTACTCAGCCTCCGCGCTTTGTACGGCACTACGCGGTAGCGGCCTAGTCACTGTTTGTCTTTCCGCGCTCCCCCGGGACCGGGGAGGTTGGTGAGTCTCCTAGTTGACGCCAGGCACCGGGTCGGAGACTCCCCGGGCTGACGGAGTGGCTACTCGCCTCAGGCGGCGAGTGCGAACTCGGACTGCGTCTTTTTGGCAGTTATTTGTTTATCAGCATCGTTAACGAGATAAGCCGATGTCCTCGGCACGCTTCTCCGGGATCAGACATCTGATCGTCGAAACCTGTCACCCCCGCTGTTCAGTTATCCCCCCATGATACGCCGCTCCGGGACCCACCCATTCCCCCGGCTTCAGGGGATTCGGTGGGAATGGGACTCCCGGGCCCGAACTTCGGGACGATTGTGACGTCCAGCGGCATTTTCGTCCCGGAGTTCGCCAGTTCTAGGCCGACTCCCGGGAAGGTGCGCCACCGGATCGGCCATGCCAAGCCTCGTGGGCTACGCCACCGCCGGGATGACCTGGATGCGATCGGGCGTCACGACATAGGCGGCATCCTCGGACGCCGCAAGGGCGGCCGCCTCGGTCACCGATCCGGCTTCCACCCAGACTTCGCCGTCGACGGAATGGGCGACCGTGCCATCGGCGCGGAGGGTCCATAGTCGGCTGCCATCGGGGGATGCGGCCAGGAGGGCTCCTCTGCCCCCATCCATCGAATGCGGCATGCCTTCGCCGTGGCCCATGGAGTCACCCGGCGTCCACATCATCATGGCCTGGCCGTCAGACGTCCAGAGTTGATCGTCGAACCAGGCCAGGGACAGTACCTCGGCAACCCCCATGCCCTCCCAGTTCACGCCACCGTCGGCGGAGTACATGAGCTCCCCCGTCGTGGCCGCGCCGGCGACCCGATCACCGTCGATCGCGAGTGCGTGGAAGTCGATCTCCCCCGTGAGCGACACGGTCTCCCAGGTCTGGGCACCGTCTGTGCTGCGGAGCAGGCCGACAGGATCGGGCAGCGCGGACCCCATCCCCGGGTGACCACTGGCGACCAAGAGCTCAGCCGATCCGGCCAGGCCCATGAAGTCGTCCTGCGATGCGCCTCGATTGCTCACCGCACCAGAGACGGGATCAATCTCGGCTACACCAGTGTGGGTCCCGACGAGGAGTCGTCCATCGACATACACGGCTGCGTGAAGGTGCGCGAGCGAGGACGACAACGTGATGGAGAAGGGGGATGCCGGAGCATCCCCCTTCGCCGTGCTGCCCTGGCGCTCTAAGAACGCCCGCAACTGGTCGATCTCAACCTGCTGCGTGGTGATGATCTCCGTCGCAAGCGCTGCGACTCGTGGATCCTGGGAGTTGACGACATCTTCGGCCATGTCGATGGCCCCCACGTGATGCTCGATCATGAACTCCGCGAAGAGGCGGTCAAACTCCGGCCCGCTTGCATCCTCAAGCTGGCCCAGCTGATCCTGCGTCAACATGCCGGACATGCCATGCCCGCCGTGGTCACCCATGGCCTCGTCACCGGACATCACCGGCACGCCCCACTCCTCGAGCCACGCGGTCATCTGGTCGATTTCGGGCTGCTGTGCCGCCTTGATCTCGGCGGCGAGGTCCACGATCTCCGGGCTGGCCGCCCGGGTCTCGGCCAGGGTCGCCATCACGACCGCCTGCTCATGATGCGGGATCATCATCTGGGCGAACATCGCATCCTCTGCTGTCGCCCCCGTCGTACCTGACGGCGTAACCATGTCCCTGTCGGACATGTCGTGTGAGCCACCGCACGCCGTGAGAAGCAGGGCCCCTCCAACCACGGAGACGGCGAACGTCGATAAGCGTGTAAAGCTCCTCATAACACAATTGTCCTCTCAATCGATGACGTCATGGTCGGCGCAGTGCCGCCCATCACGTCCGCGATATTGAGAGCACCGCCAGATCAGGGGGGCGGTGAATCGTCTGCATCCGCGCTGGTGTGCTCGGTTCTAGACGCGGCAGCGACCATCGCCGCACTCGCTCGACAACTCTCGGGATGACCAGGCTCATCACCATCAACAGGATGGCCAGACATGTCGCTGCTGCTCCGACAATGCCCGCCGGGGATGGTGGCTCAGCGGGCGCCTCCTGGACCCCGGCCAGGGGTGACTCCAGGGGCGCACCGTGCGCTTGGTGGGATGCAGCCGCTGATGTGACACCGGCGTGATGGCAGGCCACCACGACAAGGTGGTGCATACCCACGAGGCCCAGGGCTAGGAGGGTGACCACGACAAGGCGTGGAAGCACGTGCCTCATCGACCTCACCTAATCATTGTTACCCGAGTGGAATGCGCTCGCGCGCCGAGGCCCTTGAGCCGCTTGTAGAGGCCCCGATACTCCCCGTACGCCTCTTGATACACCTCTCGTGAGGAATCCGATGGCATGAAGACTCGCTCCACCTCCACCAGACTGGCGGCCTCGGAGAGGGTGAGCTCGCCGAGAGCCACCCGCGCCCACAGGGCAGCACCGACGAGCTGGGCATCACGTGGTCGGCGTACCTGCTCAATGGGCCGGTCCAGGACGCCGGCATAGATGGAACACCACAGATCAGACTCCGCGCCCCCACCCAAAATACGCAGCGATGGGATCGTGCGTCCGCAGAAGCGCTCATAGGAATCAAAGAGCCAGCGGGCATTGAGAGCAACGCCCTCCAGCGCCGCGCGGATCATCATGGCGCGATCGGTGCGCAGCGACATGCCCACAAAAGCCCCGCGAACATCCTTGTCTTCCACGGGACTGCGCTCACCATTCAGCCAGGGCGCAAACATCAGGCCCTCACATCCCGGTGGCGCCGTGGCAGCCTCCTCGAGGAGGGTGGGGTAGTCGGCATCCACAATCTGCTCGCGAAGCCAGCGCAGCGCACCCCCGCCGATCTCTTGATTGTTGGCCACGACCGGCAGGAGTGAGTCAAAGCCGGGGACGGATGCGATCGAATGGAGGATGTCGGTCTTTTTAAACGGTACGCGGGCACTGATCCACGAGGTTGTGGAGACGGCGATGTGGGAGGCGTAGGGCTCGATCGCACCGCTGCCGAGGATGGCTGCGTGGAGGTCGGGCACTCCACACACCACCGGGATGCTCGGGACAAGGCCCACCTCGCTCGCCACCTCGGGGAGCAGTGTGCCGAGGACCGTGCCGGTCGGCACCAGGGGCGGCAACCTATGCGGATCACGACGGGCACGCCGGATAAGACTGTCGACGTAGTGCGGCTGGGCACCGATGCGATTGTCGGTCAACCAGGACAAAATCATGGATGCCGGTGTCGCAGCGGCACGGCCGGTGAGTCGCATGCCGAGATAGTCGACCGGCTCCATCAGCCAGTGCGCCCGGGCGTACTCCGAGGGGAATTCACGCTGAAGCAGAAGTGAGTGGCCCGTGGGATCCGCACCCGACGGGGTCGGTGCTCCCCCGGTCAAGCGGACCCACGGCACCACCTTGTTTGGCGCAAAACCCTGCACGGAGACCGGGCCGCCGATGACCTCGTGCATGTATCGACGAGCACGGGTGTCGGCCCACAAGATGACGGGGCCGACCGGCTCACCCTGAGCATCAACCGGCACGGTCGACCCCCATTGACCGGTGATGCCGATGGCTGTCGGCTGCTCCGTCCCCATCTGCGAGGTGAGGTCGCGTATGGCGTCGGTCAGTGTCACCCACCACTCGACAGCATCCTGAGTGGCACCGCCGTCCAGTCCAATGTCAACGGAAACGGAGCGTTGCACGCACGGACCCAGGGAGCCATCGGCGTACACCGCCGCCACCTTGGGGCCGCCATTGCCGAGATCGACCGCGAGGGTCCAGGTCATGTCAGACCTCGGGCGCCGCAACGTGCATGGCGTCCAGGACACCGCCCATGACGGAGCGCAGGGTCTGGTCTCCATCGGGCATCGCGCCAAAGCCGTACATCGCTCCACTGACCGCGGGCTCACCACGGTGGGCGAGGGCGTAGTCAACAGCCACCCTCAGGTCGGCGAGGAAGTCCTGAGCCACGCCGGGCTGGGTATTGGGGCCGGTGATACAAAAGTGCAGGGATGGCGGAAGTTGCAGTGCATTCATGCGCCAACCGCTGGACTTCAGCGAATCATTCACGAGATAGACGTCAACGTCATCGGACATGAAGGACGTCATAAAGAGCGGATCGCCAATGACAGTGAGCTCCGGAAGGCCGTCCCGAATGCCCTGCTGGATGACGCTGTTGGTGGTCAGGATCGAATCAGCCCGGGCGAGATAGCCATCTCGGCCGATACTCACCATGGCGGCCCACGTTGATGCGATCAGCCCTCCGCTGCGGGAACCCGCCAGGCCGGGAGACAGATAGAGACCACCGGGCCAGTCGGTGGACGCAAACCACTGCTGCGATCGCAGTGCCGCATCACGGTAGAGAAGGACGGATGTGCCCTTGAGCGCGTAGCCGTACTTGTGGGTGTCGGCCGAGATGCTGGTCACGCCGGGGACGCGAAAATCCCAGAGGGGCACGTCGTAGCCGAGAGCCTCTGCCCAGGGAAGCAGGAATCCCCCGAGGCAGCCATCGACATGGAGCCCGACACCCCGAGCCTGTGCGAGCTCACCCAGTCGCTCAATCGGGTCGATGAGACCGTGGGCATAGTCGCCCGCGCTGCCCACGATCGCGATCGTGTTGTCATCCATGAGCGACGCCATGGCCGGGACGTCCACGGTGAAGGAGCCGTCCACGGGTGCATCGCGCACCTCAATGCCCATCCAGTGGGCGCCCTTGCGCAGGGCAACATGCGCGGTGATGGGCAGTACGACGTTGGGCATGCGCACGTCACGCTGGACGCGAGCCTGCTCGCGGTAGGCATAGAGAGCGTGCACGAGACTGTCACTGCCGCCGGAGGTCACGACCCCCACCGGCTGCGGTGAATGGAAGAGGTCGGCCGTCATGGCCAGGATCTCTCCCTCAAATTTTGTCGCTGAGGGGTACATGTCGCGCTGTAGGACATTGGCATGGGCGAAGTGCTCAAAGACCTGCGCGAGGAAGTGATAGTGCTCGTGATCCCCGCTGTAGAGACTGCCGGACACGCGACCGGAATCACCTCGAGCATCCTCCGCTGTGGCCATCGTGGCCACCTCGCTGAGGAGGACGTCACGGCCAACGCCCTCATCGGGGATGAGACGGAATGTCTCCGTGGTCCTGCGATAGGGGAAGAGGTCATCCAGCATTCGATCCAGATCAGATGCGGGTGCGGCCTCCTGGCTCATGCGTCCATGCCCTTCGATCGACGACCCGTGGCTCGCTCAGTCTCACGCTTTGCTTCACGCTCGGCGATGGCCTGCCGCTTGTCCCCCTGCTTGCGGCCCGTCGCCAGCGCAATCTCAACCTTCGCGTAGCCATCCTTGAAGTACAGGCTAATGGGGACCAGGGTGAAGCCTTTGGCTTGGGTCTTCGCGGCCAACTTGCGGATTTCCTCCCGTTTGAGCAGGAGTTTGCGCGCACGACGGGGTTCGTGATTGGTCCAGGTCCCGAGGGCGTACTCGGGTATGTGCACACCACGAAGCCAGACTTCCCCGCTCTCGATCGTGGCGTAGCCATCCGTCAGGGTCGCGCGCCCAGCCCGCAGGGACTTGACCTCGGTGCCGGTCAGCACGAGCCCCGCCTCGATGGTGGAGTCAATCGAGTAGTCGTGGCGCGCCTTGCGATTTTGGGCGATGAGCTTGCGGCCCTGCTCCCTGGCCATGCTCAGACGCGCAGGTACTTGCGCAGGGTGAGGAATGCCGCCAGACCGGCAAGAACAATGCCCGTGATGTACAGGATGGGGACAATCGCCGCAACGGCGTCCCAACCGACGAAGGCCGTGAACTGGAAGGCGGGTGCCAGTACCCGCTCGACGACGAAGGCCTGGACGAGAATGAGGCCTCCGGTGGCAAGGGTGGCTCCCACAGCGGCGGCGATCGCGGCTTCCAGCAGGAAGGGAAGCTGAATGTAAAAGTTCGATGCACCAACAAGTCGCATGATACCTGTCTCTCTGCGACGACTAAAGGCAGCGATACGCATCGTATTGACGATGAGGAGCACGGTCACCACGAGCATCGCGATGGCAATCACCAGGGCGATGGCCTGTAATCCTCCGAGAAGTTGGAAGAACTTTTCGAGGAATTGCCGTTGATCATTGACCTGCTCGACTCCCGGTCTGCCCTCAAAGGCAGAGGCCACGATGTCGTACTTGGTCGGATCGGAAAGTTTGACCCGGAAGGATTCAGGCAGCGCTTCGACGGTCACGCTGTCAACGATGGGAGAGTTGCGGTATTGCACGATGAAGCGGTCGAATGCCTGCTGCTGGGACTCAAAGAACACCTCCTGCACCAACGGGCGCAGGGATTCAAGATCGGCCTCAATCTGATCCTTTTGGGCGTCCGTGACCTTGCCCCCGGCGCAGGAAGGCGTCTCGGAATTGTCATTGCACAAAAAGATCGACACCTCGACCTTGTCAAACCAGAAGTCCTTCATGGTATCGACCTGGGAGCGCACCAGAAGTGCCACACCGAAGAGGGCAAGGGACACACCGACGGTGATGATCACGGCAATCGTCATCGTCAGATTGCGCCGCAGGCCGTTGCCAACCTCACTAAAAACGAAACGAGCCCGCATCCCTACCTCGAATACCCGTAGACGCCGCGCGACTGATCGCGCACGAGGTGCCCCTGCTCCAACTCGATGACGCGCTTGCGCATCTGATCGACGATGGCAGCATCGTGGGTGGCCATAACGACCGTCGTCCCGGTGCGATTGATGCGTTCCAGCAACTTCATAATGCCCTCGGACGTCGTGGGGTCGAGGTTGCCCGTGGGCTCATCCGCGATGAGCATCGCCGGCTTATTGACAAACGCACGCGCGATCGCGACCCGCTGCTGTTCGCCGCCGGAGAGCTCATCGGGCATGCGCTGCTCTTTGCCCTCCAGGCCGACCAACTCGAGGACCTCAGGGACGATCCGCTGCACCTGGGCGCGGGACTTGCCAATGACTTCAAGGGCGAACGCGACGTTGTCGAAGACAGACTTGTTGGGTAGCAGTCGGAAGTCTTGAAAGACGGTGCCGATCCGACGCCGCAGCTGGGGGACCTTCCAATTCGACAGACGATTGAGGTCCTTGCCCGCCACCCACACAGCACCCTCGGTGGGTGAATCCTCCTTGAGGACGAGTCGAAGGAAGGTCGACTTGCCCGAGCCAGAGGCCCCGATGAGGAACACGAACTCGCCCTTCTCGATCTCCAGGGAAACGCCGTCGAGAGCCGGGCGCACCTGAGTCGGATAGAGCTTGGTGACGTTTTCGAACAGGATCACCCATTGAGTGTAGGTGCTGGGGCCTCGGGGACAGGAATCGACAGGCGTACGCCGGGGGTGCCGAGGGGGATCCCGGGGCACCTGGGGGAGCTGCTAGTCGGCGATGACGACCGTCCGCTGCGTCCGCAGCGCCATGACCAGGGCCACGATCCACCCGATGATGGTCCAACCCAGGAGCAGATTGATCCAAAAGACGAGCCAGTGCGGAACGTCTCGCACGGCTGCGATGCACCACGGGAGCATGTAGCCCGCGGTGACGATGGCCACGATGACAGAGACCACCTTGGTGGCGGTCCAGGATCTGGAGGAAGGCTCAACCGAATACGACATGCCCGGAGACTACCTCAGCCGCGGGTCTCCTGCTGGCGCCTCCAGCGGATTCCGGTCTCCACAAAGTCGTCGATCTCACCGTCGAGCACGGCCGATGTATTGCCGGTCTCGTGCTCGGTGCGCAGGTCCTTCACCATTTGATAGGGGTGCAGGACGTAGGACCGCATCTGGGTGCCCCAGGACCCGGCCGTGTCGGTCTTCAGGGCATTCATCTTTTCGCGCTCTTCGCGCCGACGGACCTCCAGGAGGCGCGACTGCAACACCCTCATGGCTGCCGCACGATTTTGGATCTGAGACTTCTCATTTTGGCAGGAGACGACAATGCCGGTGGGCAGATGGGTGATGCGTACGGCCGAGTCCGTCGTGTTGACGCTTTGACCTCCGGGCCCGCTGGAGCGAAAGACATCAATACGAATATCCGTCTCGGGGATGTCGATGTGGTCGGTCTGCTCCGTCACCGGAAGGACTTCCACAGCGGCGAAGGAGGTTTGTCGGCGGCCCTGGTTGTCAAAGGGCGAGATGCGCACCAGACGATGGGTTCCCTGCTCGATGGAGAGGGTGCCGTAGGCGTAGGGGGCCTTGACCGCGAACGTCGCGGACTTAATGCCGGCTTCCTCGGCGTAGGAGGTGTCGTAGACCTCAAAGGGCCAGCCGTGGCGCTCGCAGTACCGCGTGTAGAGGCGTAGGAGCATTTCGGCCCAGTCGGCAGCATCGACCCCACCGGCTTCCGAGCGGATCGTGATGAGTGCTTCGCGAGCGTCGTACTCACCGGACAACAGTGTGCGGACCTCCATTTCGCCGATCGCGGCCTTCAGCGCGACAAGGTCGGTCGCGGCTTCCGCCCAGGAGTCCTCGTCGTCCTCACCTTCGGCGAGTTCGACCAGGGCGACTAGATCGTCTAAGCGGCGCCGGAGGGCCTCGATCCGGCGAATGTCACTCTGCGCAAGTGACAACTCCGACGTCACCCGCTGGGCATTGGCCTGGTCATCCCACAGATCCGGAGCCGACGCTTCCTCTTCCAAGGCCGCCGCGTGCTCGCGCAGGGACGGGATATCGAGGACCTGCTCAATGCCCGCGAGGGTCTGCTCAAGTTCGGCGAGCGACTCAGGAATCTCGGGGTTGGCCACGGTTCGTAAGCCTACGAGGGAGGTCCTCGCCCCACCACACCCGTGCCCGCAAGACCAGCCTCAGGTCCGCGCGCTGGCCTACACTCTGCCCCGGGAGGACCCATGTCTGGCGTTTCGCGACGACGATTCATCGCGGGTGTTTCCGCGCTTGCGATCGGCTGGGGCGTATCTCGGCAGGTGCTCGGTGATGCGCTCGCACTGCCCATGCGTGCAGCGGATGTGCCCAGCACACTGCTGCAGACAATCAAGATGTCGTCGTCCGTCGCCCGGGGTTCCTACCGGACCCTCCTAGCCGGTGCGGGAGAGGATTTCATTGCCCGCGTTGACCTCCTGGGACGAGAGGCGGATCCCCGTCGGTCCACGTCGCGACGGTCTCTCTACTACTTCGCGCACCTGTCAGACATTCACGTCATTGACGCCCAAACGCCCGCGCGTATGGATGCGATCCAGAGCATCGCCCCGGAACTTTTCACCGATGCCTGCCGGCCGCAGGACACGCTAACCACGCATGTCCTCGCCTCCGTCGTTGACAGCGTGGTCGCAGCGCAATCCAGCAGCATCACGGGTGCGCCCCTGGCTTCGGCCATCAGCACGGGCGACAGCGCCGACAATCTCTCTGCTCTAGAGACGCGTTGGTACATCGACATCCTTGATGGCAAAGACGTGACTCCCAATAGCGGCGCGGTCGGCATGTACGAGGGGCCCCAGATCTGGTCCGAGGCGACGTACGCCTACCACCCGGACGATCCCATGGGTGACGTCTATGGAGCCTACGGATACCCTACCGTGCCCGGCATGCTCGCCGCCGCAGTGAGCAACCCGGTCACGTCCCAGGGACTACCCGTGCCCTGGTTCGCCGTCTACGGCAACCATGACGCGACCTACATGGGGACCTTCCGGGCCGACCCTGCACTTTTTGCATGGGCGGTCGGTAGTCGCAAGGCCGCGACCGGTGAGGCCCTTGGACTCAATTGGCTCCAGGGGTTCGCGACCGACCTGAGCGTGGTGCAGATTGCCATCAACGCGATCCGGGAGAGCGTCGGCTTGCTGCCTGGCATCCGGGATGTCACAGCGGATCCGGCCCGCAAACTGCTCGAACGAGCAGACTTCATGCAGGCCCATCTTGACTCCCCCGCGGTGCCCGGGCCGGTGGGTCACGGGTGGACGCAGGCCAATGTGGACTCCGGCGAAACCTGGTGGAGCGCGGATATGACCCCGTATCTGCGCGTGTTTGGCCTGGATACCTGCAATCTGGCCGCTGGTGCCGACGGCGCTGTGCCCCAGGACCAGTTCGATTGGCTCCAGGCTCAACTCGAGCAGTGCCAGACACAGGGGCGGCTCGCGATTGTCTGCAGCCACCACAACTCCTTGACACTGGAGAACGGCGCTACGCCCGTCACCGGTGGCCAGCCCCTGATCCACGCGGAGGAATTCATCGACATGCTCCTGCGCTATCCCGTCTGCATCGCGTGGCTCAATGGGCATACCCACATCAACACGCTCACCCCGCACCTTCGGGAGGGTGGCGTGGGCGGATTCTGGGAGATCACCACCGCGTCCTGCGTTGACTTTCCTCAGCAGCAGCAACTCGTCGAATTGATCGACAACCGCGACGGCACCCTGTCGATCTTCGTCACCGCCCTTGACCACGCGGCCCCACCGACGTGGACGCCGGGAGACCTAACCCAGGTGGGGTTGGCATCTCTCAGCCGCGAACTGTCCGCGAATGCATGGCTGGCTGATCCTGCTCTGCGTGCGGGGTCTCCACTCGATCGCAACGTCGAACTCGTGATGCCCGCGCCCTTTGAGATGTCGGCCATCACCGATGCCGCCGTCGAATCCGAGCAGATGAGGGCGCGCGCTCACGTGATCGCGCACCGCGGAGCCGCCTCGTGAATCGCCGATGGATCGCCGTACCGCTGATTGCGCTCTCACTCAGCGCATGTTCCCAGGTGGCCGCCCTCACACCCGTCGGTGGAGGACCGGTGACCACAGTGCGTAATGCGGTCTACGACATCCTCGTCACGGAGCAGGTCGACATCCTTGTCGCTCCTCAGTGCGCGACATCTGAGCCGGGCATCACCTGCACTGGATCGACCCTGGACGGACAGGTGATTCTCGCCGAAGCGGAGGGCACCGCTCCCTACGCCCTCACCATCACCATCGGATCCGAGGTCATCTTCACGGGCAACGCCGAGGATGTCCTCACCGATGCCGTGCAGGAGGCATCATGAATGCACCTGAAACGACGGCAGCTCCCCTCTATCGGGCCTCAGCGATGGGGTCGGCACTCCTGCGCATGTGGCGTGCCTGGCGGATTCTCATCCCGACGATCATCATCAACGCGCTGCTTCAAGCACTCTTCATCCTGCCCAATGTCACACCGGGACTTAATCCCGCCTTCATTGTGCTGGCAGTGGCATCCTTCCTCGGACTCGTCGCGTCATTCCTGCTCGTGACCACGGCGCTCCTCGTGTCCACATCGGGCCATGTCGGAATCGGCCCCATCCTCGCGAGCTCAGCACCACGGTTCCTACCCCTGCTTGCCTGGTCCGTGGGCCTACTTCTCGCCGTGCTCATGGGCTTGATCCTGTACGTCATCCCGGGCCTGATCATCCTGGCGGCGACGCCCTACCTATTGATCGCCGTTGTCGATGGTCAGCGCTCGCCCCTTGCGGTGAACTTTCGTACGATCCGTGCCCGATGGGGACGATGGCTCATCACCGTGGCTCTCATGGGCATCGTGTGTTTCGTCGTGTGGTTCCTCAGCGCCCTGAATGGGTTCTTCATCACCGGGGCGCCGGGTGCCTTCCTGGGCTGGCTGCTTGCCGGATTGCTCGCCTCGTGGCTTATCTGCACGTGGGTGCTGATCTATCGCGCCGTCGAGGACGATGGCGCACCCACCACCTCAGACTCCGGTCACTCCCGGCGGTAGCTCAAGACGGCACCCGCCTCAACGTGCAGATCGTAGGCACCGGCGGGTGTCAGCCAGCCGGAAAAGGGTGGACGCATTCGATGCGTCATGGAGACCACGACCTCGGAGCCGCGCAGGGAGACGGCGGTAAGACGTCCCTCACCGGGGGCGCGGCGCACATGGCGCTCGACAGCGCCCCGGACCCGGGCCGGATCGAGGACGATTCGCGCGGCTGGGCCGCGTGCGTAGTAGTCGGTGAGATCAACCGCCTGGGCGCCGGCAAGTGCGGCGGAATCCGCGCGAGCCTGCAGGGAGCGGCGCTCAAGAAACATGGCGGAGGCGTCGACAACGACCGCCACGGCCAGGATGCACACGACAATGAAGCCCAGGCTCAGCACGAGGATGCTGCCCTCGTCCTGACGCATCGTGGTCCATCTCATTATTCACTCCGATAGTCGTCGGTGACGGCAAAGTGCTCACCCGTCACCGGGACGGCACCCACGGTGGACTCCGCCAGGGTCTCGGGCAGGAAGGGCAGCCGCACCCGGGTGCTCACCGTCACGCGGATAGCCGACCCCGGTGCCAGACAAACTCCCTCGCAGGTGACCGTGACCTCATCCCCCCTCACCTTCACGCCCTGGTCTTCCAGGGCTATCCGCGTGGCAAGCCGCGCCGATGCGCGAGCCTGCGCGAGTGAGTCAGCCTGGACAAAGGCTCGCGCTGACTCCCTCGCTGCCTGAGTGACCGCATAGGCAGCAGCCTGGACCTGCATTGCAGCGAGTACGACGTACACGATCGGGACGATGACCAGGACGACAAGGACAACAAACTCGATCGCTGCCGCGCCCTCATCGCGCGTGAGGTGGTGACGCACGTGATTCATCACGGTCGCTCCCGGATCGCATGACCCTCCACGGACACGATCGTGGGTCCAAAGGTGCCGAGCAGCGGCAGACGACCGGTGACCCGTACGGCAACCAATTCGGTGCCGTCGCGCGTCATCCGGGTCGCCACGATGTCCTGTGCCGCATCACCGCCGAGTGCATCCCGGAGGACATCACGGGTGCGCGCCTCAGCCACTCCCAAGCCCGCATCAGCCAGGGCACCGGCTCGCGCACCCTCAGCGGCCGCGGCGGTAAGGGTCGACCGCACGTGGAGGGCCAGCGTGATCTGGAGGACCGCGAGTGCGACGAGGAGGAGGAGTGGTGTCACGAGCGCGAACTCCACCACGGCACTCCCGCGGTCCCCCTTTATCCAGCGGCGAAGGTCATTCACGGGCCCGACACGCTGCTGATCGCACGATCAAGAACACTGGTGAGTGCGTCATCAGCCACGAGCCACAGGGCCGTGACAAGGCCCGCGGTCATCACCGCTACGAGGACCCAGCCGGGGACGTCACCTCGATCGCTGGTCGTGATGCGTGCAATGAGTCGGGCAAGAGCGGTGCGGATGTGCGACATGTGAATCTCCTCTTATGTGGTTGGTGCATCTGAGTGGGTTGACCTACTGCTTGTCAGGCGGAATGAACTAGGAGACGGTGAGTTGGAGACCGTGGATGCCGGGGAAGAGCGCAATGACGACGACGATGGGCAGGATGAAGAAGACAACGGGGACGAGCATGAGCACCTCTTTGCGTCCGGCCTTTTCCAACAGCAGCCTGCGTCCCGCAGCACGTGCATCAGCCGCCTGAGCACGAAGGACATCCGCGATGGGCGTACCCCGCTCACTCGCCACAGCGATGCCGTCGACAAATCGGGCGACATCAAGGCTCGGCACGTCGTTCGCCATCTCCCGCAGCGCACCGGGGAACGTCGATCCGCCCCGCACCCGCCGAACGGTCGTGGCGAATTCGCCCGCCAGGTCACCGCGCACGGTCCCGGCCACGCGGTCGATGGCGGCAAGCGGAGCCTCACCCGCAGACACAGCGAAGGCGACGAGCTCGGCGACCGTCGGGAGTTGCTCTGACATCCGCGCTCCACGCTGGCGCGCTGCGCGCGTGAGCGTGTGATCGTGCATGAGCCAGCCGGCTGATGCGCCGACCACAATCAGTGCAACGACCGCCGCACCCGAGACCCCCTCACCTCTCAGCCCCATGACGATGCCAATGAGGGCTCCCGCACCCGCCCCGATCGAGCACCACACGATCCGCTCGAGTCGATAGCGCTCCGTGTCCGGCTCACGTCCCGCGCGACGCAGCCGCCCCTCCAGGTCACTTCCTGCCCGACTGAGTAGGCGACTAATCGGCGCCAGGAGCAGCTGCTGCAGCGCAGCAACCGGCCCATTCTCGACCGGCAGGCGACGTTGACCACGCAGGCGAACCGTCAGTCGGGGGCGGCGATGGGCGGCCAGTGCGCCGACAATGAGCACGAGCGCAGCGCCGATGATGAGCCCGAGAAGCCCGCCTCCGGCACTCATGCCAGCACCCGTGGGTCATCGGGGAGGCGACCGATGGTCGTCATGACCCGGTAGGCGACAACGGAGAGCAGCGCCGAACCCACCAGGATCAGCGCGCCCGTCATGGTGGAGTACGCCGCAACCGTCTCCGGTCGTGTGCACAGCAACAGCAGGGTGATCCAGGGAGCCGCCACCGCCACGCGGGCGGCGTTGACCGTCCAACTCTGGCGCGCCTCAATCTCACCGCGGGCGCGGGCATCCTGGCGTAGGAAGTCACTCAGGGTTGCCAGCACGCGGCCGAGATCGCTGCCACCCACATCTCGAGCAATACCCAGGGCCACGATCACCCGATCCGCTACGGGATCGCGCACCGTGTCCTTCAGGGCGTCCAGCGACGTCGCAAAGGAGCCGCTGGCGCGGTAGTCACCGCCGAAGGTCAGGAACGCCGGTCGCAGGGCTTCCGGACCTCGCACGCCCAGGTCATTCACCGCCTCCGGCAACGACATTCCGGCACGGACCGCAGAGCCGAGCATGTCAACGGCATCGGGCCAGGCCGCTCGTAGCGCACGCCCGCGCCCGCGGGCACGTCGCTTCAGAAGGGCGATGGGCAGGTAGGCAGCCACCAGTCCCGCCAGGGCCGCAGCCATGACCACACCCGATATGGCCAGGGTCAGCAACATCGTCACGAGGGCAAGCCCAACGCATGCGGCGATGACACCGCTCGGGCCGACCCGATCGAGTCCGGCGCGATCGATGAGTCGTTGCAGCCGTGACGGACCAGGCTCCTGAACGCGCGGGGAGGTCGTCACACCGAGGATGACCAGCAGCGCTCCAGCTCCAACGGCGAGCCCGAGGAGAGCGCCGATCATGCCGCTGCCCTCGCGGGGCGCAGCAACTGCGGCAGGTCAAAGCCGGCGGCGGCAAATCGATCCTCGTGCGGGGGGAATCCAGTGCCGCGCATCAGCACCGTCCCGCGGCGCGTAAAAATCTCGGCGATCTCGACCACGCCGGCTTCAACGCGACCGGGTAGGGCGGCGATCTCACGAATCTGTCGGCGACCATCGCGCGCGGTCGCCGTGTGCACCACGATGTCGACACAGCCCGCGACGGTCGGCACCACAAAGTCGGCCGCGATGTTTTGGCCCGCGAGGAGGGGAAGGGTGCACAGTTTGGTGACCGCCTCACGCGCAGAGTTGGCATGCAAAGTCGCCGCCGACGGCAGGCCGCTATTCATGGCAATGAGCAGATCCAGGGCCTCCGCCTGTCGGACCTCTCCGACGATGAGGCGCGATGGACGCATGCGGAGTGCCTCCTTGACCAGCCTGCGAAGCGGTATCTCACCCGTGCCCTCGAGGCTGGGGTCGCGCGTTTGCATGGCTACCCAGTCCGGGTGATGGGGAAGGTGGATCTCAAAGACCTCCTCGCAGCTGATGATGCGCTCACTGGAGGGCACACACCCGAGGAGCGCATTGAGGAGCGTTGTCTTGCCCGCTTGCGTGCCACCCGCCACCACACAATTGAGCCCGCTCACCATGCAGGCATCCAGAAAATCAGCGGCCTCAGCCGTCAGGCTGCCGGTCGGGACAAGCTCATGAATGTCCACCGGCCGCTGGACGAATCGTCGAATGTTCACGGCCCAGTGGGCTCGCGTGATGTCCGGGATCGTCACGTGCAGGCGGCTGCCATCCGGCAGCATCGCGTCGACAAACGGGGTGGAGAGGTCGATGCGACGCCCCGACCACTGCAACATGCGCTCCACCAGGCTACGTACCTGCGCGTCGGTGAGCACAGCGGTGGTGAGTTCACTTCGTCCCGCCCGGGCCACAAAAATGCGCCCCGGGGCATTGATCCAGATCTCCTCAATATCGGGATCATCGAAGAATCTCTGCAGTGGGCCGAATCCAGCCACATCGTCCAGGACCTGCTGGGAGACCGAGTCGAGGTCGTCCATCATGGTGCTGTCATCGTCCTCGCGTGCGGCGTAGCGACGTATCGCCATGCGCACGAGATCCTGGACGGCCTCGCGATCTCGCAGGGGATCAAGACCCCCGCGCCGAATCGCTTCTCGCACATCTCCTTCGATGATGTCCTGCGTGCTGTGTGTCACGACCTCTCCCCTCGTCATCCGGACGTTGCAATGACGGTACGAACGCGGGGGTATCGCAGGCTACGTGAGATCGCGCACTGTGGATGAGCGCTAGCGCACAGACGCACTCCGTGAGGGGATTGGCCCAGATGACACGCTTAATCGCTCATAGGCGGTGCGCGTTCAGTCGATGATGTCGATGACGAGCGGGAGACGTGAGTACGCCGTGCCGGGCGGTGACACGACCACGGCATCGCCAGGGTCGCTCAGGATCGCTCGTGCCGCCGCCATCCGCATCGGATCTTCGGCATGAAGACGCAGGAGCGGCTGGCCCGCGGCCACGACATCACCCGGCTTCACCACGACCTCGATCCCCGCCGATGCCGACACCGCCTCGTCCTTGGTCGCCCGACCCGCACCCAGGCGCCAGGCTGCTCGGCCGATAGCCAAGGCATCGGTGCGCGTCACGACTCCCGCGGCAGTGGCAGTCATCGTCTCCACCAGGGGGGCACGGGGGAGGGTGGCATCGGGATCGCCACCCTGGGCGCGGATCATGCGCCGCCAGTGATCGAATGCACGCCCGCTCGCAATTGCCCCTTCAGGATCTGCCTCGATCCCGACGAGGTCGAGCATGTGTCGCGCCAGGATCAGGGTCAACTCCACGACATCCGCGGGTCCACCCCCCTGGAGTACCTCGATGGACTCAGCCACCTCGAGAGCATTGCCGACAGCCGCCCCGAGGGGGACATCCATGGCGGTGACCAAGGCCCGTGTGCGGACCCCCTCATCCTGACCGAGGCGCACCATGGTGCGGGCGAGCTCCACGGCGTTGGCGGTGTCTGACATGAAGGCACCCGAGCCAGTCTTGACGTCGAGCACGAGTGCCGACGTTCCCTCTGCGATCTTCTTACTCATGATGCTCGAAGCAATCAGAGGAATACTGTCCACGGTGGACGTCACATCACGCAGTGCATACAACTTGCGGTCCGCCGGCGCTAGACCTGATCCCGCCGCGCAGATGACACCTCCCACATCCTGAAGGATCGCCAGCATCTCGTGATTGCTCAGATGCGCGCGCCAGCCCGGGATCGACTCCAGTTTGTCGAGCGTGCCACCCGTGTGCCCAAGACCTCGACCCGAGAGTTGGGGTACGGCGGCACCGCACGCAGCGACGATCGGCACGAGTGGGAGCGTGATCTTGTCCCCCACGCCTCCCGTGGAGTGCTTATCGACGGTGGGCCGAGTGAGCGCGCTGAAATCCATGCGCTCCCCCGAGGCGATCATCGCCTGCGTCCACCGCACTAACTCATCCCCTGCCAGCCCGCGGAAGTAAATGGCCATGGCCATGGCGGACATCTGCTCGTCGTGGACCAGGCCGCGCGTGTAGGCGGCGATGAGCCAATCAATCTGATCCCCCGTCAGGGTGCCGCCATCACGCTTGGCACGAATGAGGTCAACGACGGCGTAGGGCTCCGCAGAGCTCACGGTCGATCCTCGCGGCGGGCCATCAGATCCCCGGGGCCAAAGGCCTGCGGCAGCACGTCGCTCATGGGCAGGATGCCCTCGGGGGTGACGAGGAGGCAATCAGCGCCCCCATGCTCCCAAAGCAGTTGGCGGCAGCGCCCGCAAGGCATCAGCGGGTCACCGTGCTGGTCCACGCAGGCGACCGCAACGAGCCGGCCCCCGCCGGTCCCATGGAGCTCGGACACCATTCCGCACTCGGCGCACAGACCCACCCCGTAGGCGGCGTTCTCGACGTTGCATCCGGTCACGATGCGTCCGTCGTCGACGAGGCCGGCGACGCCCACCTTGAATCGCGAGTACGGGGCATACGCGTGGCCCATAGCGTCGATCGCCGAAGCGCGAAGGGCGCCCCAATCGATCTCCATGGGACCCACCCTAGGCCGACTTGCGGAACGGGATGCCGTCCGCCGCCGGGGCTCTGACCTTGCCGACCAGCCCGACCACGGCGATGAGCGTGACGAGGTAGGGCGCCATGAGAAGGAACTGGCTAGGGATCGGGGAGCCGATGATGGACAGCACGTTTTGCAGGTTGTAGGCGAAGCCGAACAGCAGGGCCGCACCCAGTGAGCCCAGCGGCGTCCAGCGGCCGAAGATAACGGCGGCCAGCGCGATAAAGCCGTTACCCGCGGTCATCTCGCGCCCGAATGCCCCGACCGATCCGAGCGTGAAGAACGCCCCCCCGAGGCCGGCGACGGCCGCTCCCAGCACGACCGTGCGGAAACGCACCGAGTTGACGCGAATGCCCACAGAGTCGGCCGCGTCGGGATGCTCGCCCACAGCACGCACACGAAGGCCCCAGCGGGTTGAGAAAAGGCCCAGCTGCACCAGGATCACCGTGACGTACATCAGGTAGACGATGAGGTTCTGCTCGAACATGACCGGTCCGACGACAGGGATCTCCGAGAGCACCGGAATCGTGATGTTGGGCAACCGTGGAGGGTTGTTCCACCTGTCGGGGTCCTCTGACAGGAATCGGCTGTAAAGGAAGCCGGTCAGTCCGATGACGAGGACGTTGAGCACGACACCGACAACGACCTGATCCACGAAGTAGCGCGTGGCAAACGTCGCGAGCAGCACTCCGATGAGCGCACCCGCCAGAGGCGCCGCGAGGAGGCCCAGATAGACGTTGACGGTCAGCGAGCCGATGACCGCACCCATGAAGGCGCCGGCGAGCAGCTGGCCCTCGATGTTGATGTTTATGACACCGGAGCGCTCACAGAGCACGCCAGCCATGGCGCCGAACACGAGCGGGACGGCCAGCAGGAGGGATCCCTGGAGCAGCCCCGTGACGGGCAGGCTCTCGTCGGAAGCAACCCACGACAGGAAAGACATGATGAGGGCGGCGCCCATGATGGCGGAGGGCCACAACACGCTCCGGCGGCGCATATGCAGCGGCCATGCGGCGAGGGCGGCGAGGACGGCGATGAGCGCAAACGCCGCCGCCGCGGTGCGTGAATTGACGGACCAGTCGGGGATCTCGAAGAACTGCTGCCCGAGGTTGAAGATGAAGGTCGTCACCTGGCCTGCGGGGGCGAGCCAGGTAAAGAGTCCGCCGAGGAAGACCGCAATGGCCACCATCGCGAGGGGACGCCTCGGTGAGACCGGGGCGATGGCGGGAGCCTCCGGCACAGCCGTCATGGCGGCGCTCATCCGTTCCATCCCTTCGCGAGGGACATCGCTTCGGATGAACCACCCCGTATCCGGAAGACTGCCCGCACGAGTGCTGGAGCCGCGATGAAGAGCACGATGAGCGCCTGGAGCACGAGCACGATGTCGATTGGCGTGCCGGTCTGTGCCTGCATCGTGAGGCCACCTGCCCGAAGGGCGCCGAAGAGCAAGCCGGCCCACAGCACCCCGAACGGCGAGGCGCGGCCGAGGAGCGCCACGGTGATGGCATCGAATCCGATAGCGCCCACGACTCCGGCGGTGACGACCTTGTCTGTGCCGTTGACATTCATGGTGACCGCGAGGCCGGCCATCGCGCCTCCGAGGAGCATCGCGACGATCCACGTGCGTCCGACGTTCATGCCGGCGGTGCGAGCTGCGGAGGCATTGGCTCCCACGGTGTTGATGCGGAAGCCGAGCGTCGTGCGATTGAGGATCCACCACATGACCCCCACGGCGACCAGCGCGACGAGGAAGCCGGCGTGGACTCGCAACGAGAGGCCGAAGAGATTCGGGAAGACGGAGGTGTCCGGCAGTATCGGGCTGATCGGGTCGTTTCGGCCCTCGCGCTGGAACCAATCCTGGTTGAGAACCCAGCTGAGCAGGTAGAGCGCGATGTAGTTGAGCATGATCGTCGTGATGACCTCGTGGGCACCGGTGCGGGCCTTGAGGAAGCCGGCAATCCCCGCCCAGACGGCCCCGAACACCATTGCCATGATGACCGAAGCCGCCAGGTGCAATCCCGCAGGCAAGGCCAGGGCGAAGCCGACATAACCACCTCCGATTGCAGCGAAGGTCATCTGTCCCTGCGCGCCAATGTTGAACAGCCCCGCGCGGAAGGGGATCGCGACCGCCAGACCTGCGACGATCAGTGGTGAGGCGATGGTGATGCTCTCGGACATCGGGTAGAACGCCCGAGCCAGGTCGCCTTCGCTGAGCGCACTCAGGTTAACGATCGCACCCTGGAAGAGTGCCGAGTACGCGGAGGAGAGCGTCTGCCAGATGGCCGAGAAGGTGTCCGCCGGACGGTCGAAGAAGTAGAAGGCCGCACTGAGCACCTCGGGTGAGGAGATCACGATGAGCACGCCGCCGATCACCAGAGCGAGCACGACGGAAAGGAACGACACGAGCAGGTTCATGCCGAGGACGGAGCGACGGATTTCCGCGGACGTGCCCGGAGGCGGCTCCGCCGGAGGGTGCAGCGTGTCGCGGGTACGGCTGTCAAGAATCGGGGTCGGGTTCTCGCTGCGCTCCTCGCTCATGCCGGCACAACCCCTGCCATGAGCATGCCAAGGTCGTCACGTGGCGAGTCCCTCCCGACAATTCCCGCCACTCGGCCCTGGTACATCACCAGGATCCTGTCGGCGAGCGCACAGACTTCATCAAGTTCGGTCGAGACGATGAGGACGGCAACACCGGAGTCCCGCACCTCGATTAGTCGCCGATGGACGAACTCGATGGAGCCGACATCGAGACCGCGGGTCGGTTGAGCAGCGATCAGGACCGTGAGATCGCGTGAGAGTTCGCGGGCGAGAACGACCTTCTGCTTATTGCCGCCCGAGAGCGTGCCCGCGGTGACGTACGCATCTCGCGCGCGAACGTCGAATTGCGCGAGCAGTTCACGGGCGCCGGCGTCGATGCGCGCGTAGTCAACGATGCCGTAGCGGCTCCAGCGCGAGGTGGAGATCGTGTCCAGGACGAGGTTCTGCGCCAGGCTGAAGGTCGATACGAGGCCGTCCTCCTCGCGGTCCTCCGGGACGTAGCCGACGCCGAGAGCGAGCATGCGCCGCGTCTCTGGGTGAGAGGTGACCGTGCCGCCCACGTGGATCTCGCCCACCACGCGATCCTGCAGCCCCATGATCGCCTCGACGAGTTCGGTCTGCCCGTTGCCCTGGACTCCTGCAATGCACAGGATCTCACCGGCACGGACGTCAAAGGAAACATCATCGACGACTACGCGATCCGCAGCGTCGTAGACCGTGAGACCGCGCACCTGCAGGGTCTGGGCCTCTGGTGATGACGTGCCTCGATCAACGGTGAGACTCACCTCGCGCCCGACCATGAGTGCCGCGAGCTCCGTCTCAGATGTGCTCGGAGGGATCGCGGTCGCCACGACGCGTCCCCGTCGGATCACCGTGATGACGTCCGCGGCTTCGCGCACCTCGCGCAGCTTGTGCGTGATCAGTACGATGCTCTTGCCTGAGTCGCGGAGACCACGAATGATCGCGAGCAACTCGTCCGTCTCTTGCGGAGTCAGCACGGCGGTGGGTTCGTCGAGGATCAGGCAGGAAGCATCGCGTGTGAGCGCCTTGATGATTTCCACACGCTGCTGGATGCCCACGGGCAGGTCCTCGACGATGGCGGCCGGATCGACCTCGAGGCCAAAGCGCTGGGAGACCTCTCGCACCGCCTCTTCCGCCTCGGATGTCCTAAGGAAGCCGAGAGGTCCGACCCGCTCATCACCGAGTTCGACGTTCTGCGCGACGGTAAAGACCGGCACGAGCATGAAGTGCTGGTGGACCATGCCGATGCCGACCTTGATCGCGTCGGCCGGGCTCCCAAAGGCGACAGGTGAGCCATCCACGAGAATCTCGCCCGAATCAGGGCGTAGCAGGCCGTACAGGATGTTCATCAGCGTGCTTTTGCCGGCGCCATTCTCGCCTAGGAGCGCGTGAATCTGCCCGGCCTCGATAGTCACGGAGATGTCGTCATTGGCCACGAGGTCGCCGAAGCTCTTCGTCATGCCTCGAAGTTGGAGCTGCACCTCTCCCCTCTCAGCCACATCGGCGATGACAGCGCGCCCGGGACGAGAGCCTAATGCTCGCGTCCCGGGCGCGCCGGCGAATGCTCAGTGTCAGGTTACGGCGTGACGGTGATGGACCCATCGATAATGCCGGCCGCAGCCGTCTCCAGCTCTGCCTTGAGCTCGGCAGGGACGTCGCCATCGAACTGGTTGAATGGCGCGAGCTTGGTGCCCCCATTCTCCAGGGTCCCAACGTAGAGCTCGCTGTTGAAGGTGCCGTCCACACCACTGGCGATGCTGGCCTCGACGGCGACATCTAGGCCCTTCATCACGCTGGTCAAGAAGACATCGCAGTACTGCTCGGCACTGATGCAGCCGTCAGTGTCAACCCAGATGATCGAGACACCGTCGACGGCCTGCGCCTCCGCTGCACTACCGAGGCCGACGGGACCGGCGACCGGGAAGATGATGTCCGCACCCTGCTGGATGAAGTTCTTCGCGATCTGCTTCCCCTTGTTCTGGTCGTCGAAGCCACCAGCGTAGGTGCCCTTCTCGACATCAGTCGGATCCCAGCCGAGGACCTCGACGTCGGTGCCCTTCTGCTCGTTGTAGTAGGTCACACCCTGGTAGAAGCCGCTCATGAAGGCGGTCACCGAGGGAATCGGGATGCCGCCGTAGGTGCCGACCGTGCCTGTCGTCGTCATGCCGGCCGCGAGGTATCCCGCGAGGAAGGACGACTGCTCCGTAGCGAAGACAAGGCCCTTGAGGTTGTCTGACGGCGCCTCGTAGGCGTAGTCGACGATGGCAAAATCCACATCCGGGTTGGCCTGGGCCGCGGCATCGGTGGCGTCACCAAGAAGGAAGCCCACCGTGACGATCATGTTGCAGCCCTCTTGCACAGCCTGGTTGATGTTGGGCTGGTAGTCAGCGTCGGAGCCGCTCTCCAGAGCGAGGACCTCGACACCGAGGCCCGCCTCGGCCGCAGTGAGGCCGGCGAATGCCGTCTGGTTGAACGACCGATCGTCGAAGCCACCGGCGTCCGAGATCATGCACGCCTTGTAGGAAGCGGTCGTGGGCTCTGGCGAGGGAGCTGCCGACGACGACTCCGGCGCAGCCGACGACGATGCGGGCGCCGCAGACGACGAGCTGCCGGAATCAGGGGCGCTGCCACAGGCAGCAAGGGCGAGCGCAGCCGCGCTCAGACCCGCAATAGCACCGAGCGTCTTGCGCACGATGGATCCTCCTTTGAAGGCTCCGCGGATCGGCACCGCCGATCGTCCGGAGAATGGTCAGTTGCATCAGGCTATCCGTTGACCCACAGGGTTCGGACAGACACCGCATGCCGTGACCGAAACGTTGCGTCGCTGGCAAGGCCTCAATCTTCCCAGGCGTCACTTGAGTCCCTAAAGACGCTGCTGACCCGCCCGCGGGCTTGCGTCGGTCACCGCGCGACGCGCCTCGGCAATCACGTTGTCGTGGTCGACGCGCGCGGAACGGCGGTCAAGCACGATAGGCTCCCCGGCGACGAAGACGTGACGCACGTCGGACCTGCCTGCACTGAAGACCACCGACGTGTAGGGATCGCGGACTGGGACCAGGTGTGGTGCGTTCACATCGAGGGCGATGAGATCCGCCTCCTTGCCCACCTCGATCGAGCCGATCCGGTCCGCCAGACCGAGGGCGCGCGCTCCCTCGATGGTGGCGGCACGGACAACGTCGCGTGCCGAGAGGGCCGCAGGATCATCGTGCACAAGCCGTGCGAGGTTGGTCGCCAGCCGCATGGCGGCGAACATGTCCAGATCATTGCTGGACGAGCATCCATCGGTGCCGATACCCACCCGAATGCCCTGTTCCCGGTAGCCTACGATGTCCGCCGCCCCACTGGCGAGCTTGAGATTGGATCCTGGGCAGTGAGCCACCGAAGTGCCGGTCGCACTGATGAGCGCGCGATCGTGCTCGTCGAGGCGAACCCCGTGTCCGAGTACAGGACCGAGTGCGAGGATTCCTGACGCGTTCAGGGCCGACACGGGACGCATGCCCGTGGCCTCGATGGTGTCGCTGTTCTCACGGTCATTCTCGGACGCGTGGGTGTGCACGAGTGCACCCTGTTCTCGTGCCAACGCGGCGATCTCGGACAGGTTGTCGACCCCCACTGTGAAGACCGCGTGGGGCATCAGCGCTGGCGGTACGAAGGGGCCGCCAAGTGATTCCAGTGTCTTCGGCCAGGCGCGCGCGAGTGCCATGCGCTCATCCCACTGCAGGTGATCGGGCCCGGGAAACGAGAAGAAGAGGGGGCCCGTGACGTGGCGAAGCCCAACATCGACGGCCGCGCGATGAGCTTCGCGCGGATGGAAGTACATGTCGAGCGTGGTGGTCGTGCCACCGAGCAGCGCTTCGAGCGCTCCGAGGCGCGTCCCGGCGTAGACCCCTGCGGCGTTCATGATCCGCGACTCCTCGGCCCAGACGCGCTCGAGGAAGCCCTGGAGGTCCACCTCTTCAGCGATCCCACGCAGGAGCGTCATCGCCAGATGGGTATGGAGGTTGACCAGCCCCGGCATCACGAGCAGGTCGCGCCCGTCGATGACCGAGCCAGCGTCGCCGAGGTCCCGGCCGACCCCGGCGATGCGGCCACCCTCGATTGCGATGTCGATGTCCTCAACCCATGCGCCCGACTCGTCGCACATCAGGGCGTAGCGCGCTCGACGGATGAGGAGATCCGACCCCATGATCAGAAGGCATCCGTCGGCGTGTACACACCCCAGATGTCGCGCAGCGCGTCGCTGACTTCACCCACCGTGGCCCGAGCCCGGAGTGCGTCACGCATGGGGTAGAGCAGGTTGTCCGTGCCCGCAGCGGCCGCACGCACGCGGCCGAGCGCCTCGTCGACAACGACCTGATCCCGCTCGGCTCGCACCCTCTCGAGTCGGGCCCGCTGCTCAGCCTCGATGGCGGGGTTGACCCGCATGGGCTCGTACGGCTCTTCCTCGTCGAGCACGAACCTGTTGACGCCGACGACGACCCGTTCACCGGCATCGATCTCCTGTGCCACGGCGTACGCGGACTTTTCGATCTCTGACTTTTGGAAGCCTTCCTCGATGGCGGCGACGGCTCCACCGCGGTCCTCTATTTGGGCCATCAGCTCGCGAATGGCCGTCTCCATCTCATCGGTCAGTGATTCCACGGCGTAGGAACCAGCGAATGGGTCCACCGTGTACGTGACATCGGACTCAAAGGCCAACACCTGCTGGGTCCGCAGGGCGAGCCGTGCCGCCTTCTCCGTCGGAAGGGCGATGGCCTCGTCGTAGGAATTCGTGTGCAGGGACTGGGTCCCTCCGAGGACGGCGCCGAGGGCTTGTATCGCCACCCTGACAAGGTTGACCTCGGGCTGCTGGGCCGTGAGTTGTACGCCGGCAGTCTGGGTGTGGAAGCGCAGCATCAGTGACTTGGGATCTTGTGCATCAAACTCATCCCGCATGATCTGCGCCCAGATCCGTCGAGCGGCACGGAACTTCGCGATCTCTTCCAGGAAGGTCGTGCGGGCCACGAAGAAGAAGGCCAACCGGGGAGCAAACTCGTCGACGTGCTGACCTGACGCGATTGCGGCGCGCACATACTCAATGCCGTCAGCCAGCGTGAAGGCGATCTCCTGCACGGGCGTGGCTCCCGCCTCCGCCATGTGATAGCCGGAGATGGAGATCGTGTTCCAGCGTGGCAACTCCTCGCGGCAGTAGGAGAAGATGTCGGTGGTGAGGCGCAGGGATTCCGCCGGTGGATAGATATACGTACCCCTGGCGATGTACTCCTTGAGCAGATCGTTTTGGATCGTCCCGTGAAGGGCCGCCCCGGAGACCCCCTGCTCCTCCGCGACCAATTGGTAGAGCAGGAGCAGGATCGCGGCGGGTGAGTTGATGGTCATCGACGTAGACACCTGATCCAGTGGAATCTGGTCGAAGAGCACCCGCATGTCATCGATCGTGTCGATAGCGACGCCGACCTTGCCGACCTCACCTCGCGCCATGGGGTTATCCGAGTCGTAGCCCATCTGCGTGGGCAGGTCAAAGGCCACCGAGAGGCCCGTCGTCCCGGCAGCGAGGAGTTGGCGGTAGCGCTCATTGGACTCCGCCGCCGTGCCGAATCCGGCGTACTGACGCATGGTCCAGGGTCTACCCGTATACATCGAGGGATAGACACCGCGCGTGTAGGGGAACACCCCGGGCTCACCCAACCGCTCCTGGGGAGCCCAACCCTGGAGATCACCCGGCCCGTAGACCGGAGCAAACGGCAATCCCGACTCGGTGGTCATTCGCCCTCCCGGAGGTGATCCGCGGGACGACCCGCGCCCCGCAGCCTAGGCCTCAGCCGTCAGGGATGGAGGGTGACCTCAATCACCCCATCCTGCCGAGACCGGTCGGCGGCATTACGATGATCATCATCTGACTGAGGAGGCATCGTGGCCACCGCTCCCGTGGGCACCCTGTACCGAGGCGGCGAGGGCATGTGGTCCTGGGTAGCCCAGCGAATCACCGGCATCGCGGTCTTCTTCTTCCTCTATGTCCACGTGGTGGATACCGCCCTCGTGCGCGTATCTCCCGAGGCCTACGACCTCATCATCGCCACGTACAAGACGCCGATCGTCAACCTCATGGAGGTTGGCCTCGTGGGCGCCGTGCTCTACCACGCCCTCAACGGCCTCAGGGTGATCGCGATTGACTTCTGGGCGCGAGGCCCGCGGTATCAGCGACAGATGCTCTGGACGATCCTGGGCGTCTGGGCCGTCGTCATGCTCCCCGGCACCTACTACATGATGCGCCACACCATTGACGCCCTCTTCGGAGCGACCCCATGAGCCTCACTGACCGCTCACTCGCTCTGTCCGACGGATCCGGCGGCCGCAATCGCCAGCGCAGCAACTTCGAGCTCTACGCGTGGCTCTTCATGCGCATCTCGGGCATCGTCCTGGTCTTCCTGGTGCTCGGTCACCTTTTCATCATGAATATCCTCGATGGCGGCGTGCAGCGCATCAACTTTGCTTTCGTCGCGGGCCGGTGGGCAAGTCCCTTCTGGCAGGTCTGGGATCTCGCGATGCTCTGGCTCGCCATGCTCCACGGCACCAACGGACTGCGCACCATCATCAACGACTACGCGGAGCGCGACCAGACTCGCTTCTGGCTCAAGGCGCTTCTCTACGTCTCCTCGGCCTTCATCATCCTTCTCGGGACGCTCGTCATCTTTACCTTCGACCCGACAATCGGCTAGGAGCACCATGCAGACGCATAAGTTTGATGTCATCATCGTTGGCGCTGGCGGGGCAGGCATGCGTGCGGCTCTCGAGTCGACCCGCAGGGCCCACACCGCGGTCCTCACCAAGCTCTACCCGACGCGCAGTCACACCGGCGCGGCGCAGGGTGGCATGTGCGCGGCTCTTGCCAACGTCGAGGAAGACAACTGGGAGTGGCACACCTTCGACACCATCAAGGGCGGTGACTACCTGGTCGACCAGGATGCCGCCGAGGTGATGTGCAAGGAGGCCATCGATGCCGTCATCGACCTGGAGAAGATGGGGCTGCCCTTCAATCGCACGCCGGAAGGCCGCATCGACCAGCGTCGCTTTGGCGGGCACACCCGCAACCACGGCGAGGCCGCCGTACGCCGCTCCTGCTACGCCGCTGATCGCACCGGTCACATGATCCTGCAGACCCTCTACCAAAACTGCGTCAAGGAGGGTGTCGAGTTTTACAACGAGTTCTACGTTCTCGACCTGCTCCTCGTTGAGAATGAGGGACGCCAGGAGACCGCCGGTGTGGTCGCCTACGAACTCGCCACCGGTGAGATTCACATTTTCCACGCCAAGGCGGTCATCTTCGCCACCGGCGGCTACGGCAAGGTGTGGAAGACCACATCCAACGCTCACACCCTGACCGGTGACGGCATGGCCATTGCCTACCGGCGGGGCCTGCCCCTGGAGGATATGGAGTTCTACCAATTCCATCCCACGGGTCTCGCGGGGCTCGGTGTCCTCCTCACCGAGGGAGCCCGCGGTGAGGGTGGCATGCTGCGCAACGCCTCTGGCGAGCGTTTCATGGAGCGGGTCGCCCCGACGATCAAGGATCTCGCCCCACGCGACATGGTGGCGCGAGCGATGGTGGCCGAGGTACGCGAAGGGCGCGGCGCGGGTCCAGACAAGGACTACGTCTACCTCGACCTCACCCATCTCCCCAAGGAACAGATCGAGGCCAAGCTCCCGGACATCACCGAGTTCTCTCGCACCTACCTCGGGGTTGACCCGGTGACCGAACTCGTGCCTGTCTTCCCGACAGCGCACTACGCCATGGGAGGCATCCCCACCAATGTCGAGACCGAGGTCCTCTCGGACAATGACACCGTGGTCGGGGGCCTGTACGCCGCGGGTGAAGTCGCCTGCGTTTCCGTGCACGGCGCCAATCGCCTCGGCACCAACTCGCTCCTCGATATCAACGTCTTCGGCCGGCGCGCAGGTATTGCGGCCGCCGATTATGCGACATCACATGACTTCGTCCCCCTGCCGGAGGATCCGCAGGTCACGACGATCGCACTCGTGGAGGGTCTGCGGTCGGGCACCGGCAGCGAGCGAGTCGCCTCGATCCGCAAGGACATGCAGCAGACGATGGATCTCAACGCGCAGGTGTACCGCACCGAGGCCACACTCAAGCAGGCACTCACGGATATCTGGGAGCTTCGACGGCGCTACCGCAACATCTCGGTGCAGGACAAGGGCGCTCGCTACAACACAGACCTGCTGGAGGCCATCGAGCTCGGCTTCCTGCTCGAATTGGCCGAGGTCACCATTGTCAGTGCACTGGAGCGCAAAGAGTCCCGCGGAGGTCACGCCCGCGAGGATTACCCGAACCGCGATGACGTCAACTACATGCGTCACACCATGGCCTACCGAATCCCCGGCGCAGGCGACGAGACAGCCGTGCGCGTCGACTACAAACCGGTCGTCATCACCCGCTACCAGCCGATGGAGCGTAAGTACTGATGACTGCCACCATCGAAGCATCCGAGGTCCCCGCTCGTATCGAGGCCCAGGACATCACCGTCAAGGTGCGGCGTTTCATCCCTGAGTTCGACGAGGAGCCGCACTGGGAGGAGTACGTCGTATCGGCCTATCCCACCGACCGCGTGCTGGATGCGCTCATGAAGATCAAGGGTGAGCAGGACGGGACCCTCACGTTCCGGCGCTCCTGCGGACATGGCATTTGCGGCTCTGACGCCATGCGCATCAACGGGCGCAATCGCCTGGCCTGTAAGACCCTGATCAAGGATCTCGGCAACGGCACCATCACCGTTGAAGCCATCAAGGGCCTGCCCCTGGAGAAGGACCTCGTCGTCGATATGGAGCCCTTCTTCGCGGCGTATCGGGCCGTGAAGCCCTTCCTTATCCCCGAGGGCCATGATCCCACCAAGGAGCGTCTGCAGTCTGCCGAGGAACGCGCAGTCTTCGATGACACCACGAAGTGCATTCTCTGTGCTGCCTGCACGTCGTCCTGCCCTGTCTTTTGGACCGACGGCGCCTATTTTGGTCCTGCCGCCATTGTGGCTGCCCACCGCTTCATTTTTGATTCCCGCGATGCGGGCGCTGAGACACGCCTGGAGATCCTCAATGAGAAGGAAGGCGTCTGGCGCTGCCGAACCACCTTCAACTGCTCCGAAGCCTGCCCGCGGGGCATTGAGGTGACCAAGGCCATCCAGCAGGTCAAGCGTGCGCTCATCTTCCGCCGTGTCTGAGAGCGCCACGCCGCGTTGATCAGGCAACCTGGGCTGCCCCCTCGTTAATCTGGGTTCATCATGGTCCGCCTTCCTGTCGCACTCGCCGTTCCCATCGCCCTGGCGATGTCACTGCTGGCGACCGCACCCACGGCCTTCGCCGAACCCATCGGTGGCGCTCAACTCACCGGATCCGGGGTGATCGTCAATCCGGGACCCGGGACTTCGGCCTTGCCGGATGTCCCTGTGACGGCCTGGGTGCTGGCCGATCTTGATACCGGGGCTGTCCTGGCGGCCAAGGCGCCCCATATCCCGCGGCCCCCAGCCTCCGTGCTCAAAGCGCTGACAGCACTCACGCTCACGCAGCAGCTCGAACCCGATCTGGAATACGCCGCGACGTACGACGATGTTGCCGTCGAAGGCAGCCGCGTTGGCCTGGTCGAGAATGCGACCTACACCGCACGGGATCTCATGTTCTGTCTCATCATGCAAAGCGGCAACGACTGCGCGTCCGCACTCGCCCAGGCCAACGGGGGCCTTGAGTTGACCATGTCGCAAATCAACCAGGAAGCCGCGCGGCTGCAGGCCTACAACACTATCGCCAAGAATCCCAGTGGGCTGCCGGCTGAGGGCCAAACCTCATCCGCCTACGATCTTGCGCTCATCGCCCGAGAGGGATTGTCCCGCCCGGACTTTTTCGAATACGTCAACACACGCGTCATTGAGGACTTCCCCGGCTACATGCCCGAGAACGCCGGGGACCCCCGACCGACGATGCCCATCGCGACCCAAAATCCGCTCTTCATCCAAGGCTATGAGGGTGCTATCGGCGTCAAGACCGGATGGACGACCGAGGCGGGACGCACCTTCGTGGGAGCCGCGGAACGCGGTGGGACGAGCCTGGTGGTCACGATGCTCAACATCGAGGATGAGATCTACCCCTCCGCATCGGCGCTCCTGGATTGGGGCTTCGCCAACATCGACGAGGTCTCCCCGGTGGGCTACCTCGTCGATCCCCTGGACGACGTGGCGACGGGGGGCGAGCCATCCTCGGCGGTCGACTCCGGCGGTGCACCCACGCCACCGGATGCTCAGGTCTCCGGTGACGCGTCCGTGGTCACCACCGCATCGGCGGGAGATACCCCCCGCTGGGGCTGGATCTGGGCGCTCGTGGCCGCCATGCTTGTGGGCCTGCTCCTCGTCATCGCGGGCTTACGCAGCCTGCGCGGACCCGGGTCGGGTGGGGGCGGACGACGCATGAGATCCACGCCGGAGCAGGACAGTGCGCACGGAGGTTCCGAGGACTCCTCCTACGCCCGGCACTAGGCAGACATGCCCAGTGTGTAGGCACTTCGGCGCTTCCAGCCCGTCTCGCCTAACACGTAGAGCGCAACCTCCTCCACGTCAAAGCGAGCGGAAAAATCGCCGAGATCGACATAGGCCCGATCCAACTGATGTGGTGGCAGCTCTGCGGCAATTGTCACGTGCGGGTGATAGGGGAAGCGCAGGTCCACCGCGAGGGGCCCGCATCTGATCTGGCGCTCGAGAGTCTCGCAACCGGCGATTCCCTGCGCAACGGTGAGGAACACAACAGGTGACAGGGGACGGAAGGTCCCGGTCCCCCTCAGGTGCACGGCAAATGATGGCGCGGTCGCGCACACAGCGGCCAGGTGCGCTTCGACGGTGGGCACAACGTCGATGTCGATCGATACGGGAGCCACGAGTGTGATGTGCGGAGGAATGATGTCTGCCTCGGGGTCCTGCCAGGATCGGCGCGCCGCGCGAATCCTCTCGGCGTATGGCTCCGGAACATCAACCACCACACCGAGCGTGATCATGGCAGGGTTACGAACCCAACGCGGTCGTACACGTCAGCAAGGGTTGGGGCGGCGGCGGCCCTGGCGCGCTCCGCCCCGATACGCACGATCCTGCTCAGTTCAGCCGGATCGGACATGAATGCATCAACCCGAGCTTGGAAGTCCGTAGCGAACTCGACGACCACGGCGGCAGCATCTTTCTTGAGATCGCCGTAGCCCCTGTCCTGATAGTCAGACGCAACCTCATCCACCGTCCTTCCATCAAATGCGGAAATCAGGGTAAGCAAATTGGAGACGCCGGGTTTGGTCTCCGGGTCGAATCTCACCTCGCGGTCGGAGTCCGTGACAGCCGACATGATCTTCTTTGCGGTGATCTTTGGGTCATCGAGCAAGAAGATGCAGCCGGCCGGTGATGACTTGCTCATCTTCGCGGTGGGGTCTGCAAGGTCGAGCACCTTGGCCGTGTCCGAGTGGATCAGGGGCTCGGGGACGATGAGCGTCGGGCCGTATCGAGAGTTGAAGCGTTGGGCAAGATCACGGGTGAGCTCGAGGTGCTGGCGCTGGTCCTCACCGACAGGCACAGCCGCCGCCCGATAGATGAGAATGTCCGCCGCCTGAAGCACGGGGTAGGTGAAGAGCCCGACGGTCGAGCGATCGGCGCCCTCCCGTTGTGACTTGTCCTTGAACTGAGTCATGCGCGCAGCCTCACCAAACCCGGTGAGGCATTCCAGAACCCATGCGAGCTGTGCGTGCTCAGGCACGTGACTTTGTACAAAGATTGTTGAGCGCTCCGGATCCAGCCCCACCGCAAGAAGTTGGGCGAACGAAATGAGCGTGCGATGGCGGAGGACAGCCGGGTCGTACTCGACTGTGATGGCATGCTGATCGACCACGCAATAGAAGGCATCGTGGGACTCCTGAAGGGTCACCCAGTGGCGCAGGGCGCCGAGGAGATTGCCCAGCTGGAACGAGTCGGCGGTCGGCTGGATGCCGGAGAGGACACGCGGGGGGTTGGGCACAGTCAGGTCCGGCATGGCCTCATTCTGGCAGCGAGCCCTGCGGCGTTGGCACCCCGTCGGCTTCCAGCGGGGCGAGCCGAATCCTGGCGACGCGGCGACCGTCGAGTTCGGTCACGGTCAGGATGTGCCCGTCGACCTCTACCGTCGCACCAACCGTGGCTAACTCACCCAGTTGAGACACGACGTAACCGGCGACTGTCTCGTAGGGGCCCTCGGGCAGGGTGACACCCGTCTCGTCCTCGAAGTCTTCGAGATTCAACAAGCCGTCGACATCGGTGCGCGGACCGGATGTATCCGCGTCGTACTCGTCACGGATGTCGCCCACGAGCTCCTCCACGAGATCCTCCAGGGTCACGATGCCCGCAGTACCGCCGTACTCATCGACAACGATGGCCAGATGCTGTCTGAGCCTGCGCATCTCCGTGAGCGCAGGAATGACCTGCTTGGTCCCGGGAAAGAAGGGAAGTTCACGCGCCAGATCCCCCACACGTCCATGCAGGCGGCTGGCTCCTGGAGCCAGTAGATCGCGGATATGGACGACGCCAACGACGTCATCAGCAGAGTCACGGATCACCGGATAACGCGAGTGCGGCGCATCAGACACCTGCTGGACAGCCTCCTGAATCGAGGTTGATGCATCCAGGAAAGCCACCTCTGTGCGCGGCAGCATGACTTCGCGCAGTTCACGATCACCCGCGTCGAACACGTCGTCGATAAGGGCTCTTTCCTCCTCGGACAGATCCTCATGCGCCGCCACAATGTCGCGCAACTCCTCACCGGTGATGTGCTCCCTGGCCGTTTTGGGATCACCCCCCAGGAGACGGACCAGGGCATTGGTGGAGATCGAGAGGAGCCAGATAAAGGGGCGAGTGACAGTCGCGAGCAGATTGACCGGGCCGGCGACCAGGAGCGCGGTCGACTCTGCCCGCTGGAGGGCAATTCTCTTGGGCACGAGTTCGCCTATGACGAGTGAAACGTAGGCAATGACGACGGTGACACCCACGAAGGCCAGGACGGAGGCCCAAGCCTCGCTGAGCCCCCAGGACTGCAGTCCCGGCACGAGGGCGGGTGCGATCTGCGAGGCCCCGAAACCTGCGGAGACGAAGCCGGCCAGCGTGACTCCCACCTGCACGGCTGCCAGGAATCGATTGGGTTGAGCGACGAGGAGTGCAAGTGTGCGCCCCCGTCGCCCCCGCTGCGCGAGCCGCTCCACCTGGCTCTCACGTAGCGAGACGAGTGCAATCTCAGCCGCCGCAAAGAAACTGCCGATGAGGATGAAAAACAGGACAAGGGCCATATTGACCCATAGGTCACTCACGTCACCAGGATATCGGGGACCTGTCCCTACTCGTAGCGGACGGTGAGCGGCGCATGGTCACTCCACCGCTCGGCGTACGTCGGTGCCTTGCCGACGATGGCTTCACGGGCGTGCACGGCTAGGCCAGGGGTCACGACCTGGTAGTCGATGCGCCATCCCCCGTCGGTGTCGAAGCCACGACCTCGCCACGACCACCAGGTGTAGGGCCCTGGACCTGGTCCCCCGAGGCGTCGACCCAGATCGTGCCACGGGCCGGGATTGCCGCCTAGGGTGCCGAACCATCGGTCGAGATAGGCCCGCTCCTCGGGAAGGAAGCCGGCCTTGTCCCGGTTGGGCCGCCAATTCTTGATATCCATCTCCGACTGGGCGATATTGAAGTCTCCGGTCACGAGGACATGCCCCTGCGATCGGGATGCGCGCCGACGTAGCGTCGCGAGACGTCGGTCCATCGCATCCAGAAAGCGGAACTTCTCCTCCTGCCGGGGGGTCCCGGCCTCGCCCGTGTGGACGTAGGCCGAGACAACCGTCGTCGGTCCGAACGGCGTCTCGATATCAACTTCAATCCACCGGCCCTGGTGCGCGAACTCATCAGGGCCGATCCCTATGCGCACCGCCCTCGGCGGCTCACGTGTGAGCACCGCGACACCGTTGCGCCCGAGAGTCGCCGCGGGACTGTGCGACACGTGTAGATGCGAGAGGGGGCTGGCGGACAGTTGCTCGTGCACCTGCTCATGTGTCGCACGAACCTCTTGGAGGCAGATGACATCCGCCTCAACCTCGCCGAGCCAGTCGAGGCCTCCACGGCGAGCGGCCGCACGAATCCCATTGACGTTGGCCGTGACCGTTGTGAGGGAGGCCTTGCGACGCCGACCAGCCATGTGGGCTACGACGCCATCGCCTTCTGAAGATTGGCATCGATAGCGGCAAGGAAGTCCTGGGTGGTGAGCCAGGGTTGGTCGCGACCAATGAGCTGGGCAAGGTCCTTCGTCATCTCACCCGCTTCCACGGTCTGGATGCATACCCGCTCCAGCGTTTCTGCAAAGGCAGACACCTCCGGTGTCCCATCGAGCGTCCCGCGGTGCTCCAGCCCACGCGTCCAGGCGAATATCGATGCAATCGGATTGGTTGACGTCGCCTCGCCACGTTGGTGCTGGCGATAGTGGCGGGTCACCGTGCCATGGGCTGCCTCAGCCTCGACCGTGCGGCCGTCGGGGGTCATCAGGACGCTTGTCATGAGGCCAAGTGAGCCAAAACCCTGCGCCACGGTGTCCGACTGGACATCCCCGTCGTAGTTCTTGCATGCCCAGACGTAGCCACCCTCCCACTTGAGCGCACTCGCAACCATGTCGTCAATGAGGCGATGCTCATACGTCAGGCCGGCTGCGGCAAAAGCATCCTTGAACTCGGCATCAAAAATCTCAGCGAAGAGGTCCTTGAAACGACCGTCATAGGCCTTGAGGATGGTGTTTTTCGTCGACATGTAGACGGGGTACTCCCGCGCGAGGCCGTAGCGGAAGGATGCCCGTGCAAAATCGCGGATGGAGTCATCCAGGTTGTACATCCCCATCGCAACACCGGACTCGGGGAAGTCAAAGATGTCAAATTCCATCGGCTCCGACCCATCCGCCGGGGTGAAGGTCATCGTCAGGGTGCCGGGGCCGGGCACCCTGAAGTCGGTGGCGCGGTACTGGTCGCCAAATGCGTGACGACCAACGATGATCGGCTTGGTCCAGGTGGGCACCAGGCGAGGGATATTCGACATGATGATCGGCTCACGGAAGATGACGCCACCGAGAATGTTGCGGATCGTGCCATTGGGCGACTTCCACATCTTCTTGAGCCCAAACTCATCGACGCGAGCCTCGTCGGGCGTGATCGTCGCGCACTTCACGCCTACGCCGTGGCGCTGGATCGCATGCGCGGCATCGATTGTCACCTGATCGTCAGTGGCGTCGCGGTGCTCGATCCCGAGGTCGTAGTAGCGCAGGTCTACATCGAGGTAGGGCAGGATCAACTGCTCCTTGATGAACTCCCAGATGATTCTCGTCATTTCATCGCCGTCGAGTTCGACGACGGGATTAGTCACCTTGATTTTGACCACGGTGCGGACTTCTCCTGTCGGTGTCGATGCGGGTAATGATGCGGATGTCTAGAGCAGCCCAAGTGCCCGGACGGCGTCGCGCTCCTCCTGCAGCTCGGCCACGGAGGCATCAATGCGGGAGCGCGAGAAGTCGTTGATCTCAAGTCCCTGGACAATCTGCCACTCACCGCCACGCGAGACACATGGGAAGCCCGAGATGATGCCCTCGGGAATGCCGTAGGAGCCATCCGAAGGCACTCCAGCGGACACCCAGTCACCCTCGGGCGTCCCCAGCACCCAGTCATGCACATGGTCAATCGCGGCGTTGGCCGCTGACGCGGCCGATGACGCTCCCCGCGCCTCGATGATGGCGGCGCCGCGAGTCGCCACCGTCGGGATGAAGACATCTGACACCCACGAGGGGTCACCGACTTCGGCGACCGCGGACCGGCCGCTGACCGTGGCATGCGAGATATCCGGATACTGGGACGCGGAGTGATTGCCCCACACCGTCATGCGCTGGACATCTGATACGCCAACGCCGACGCGCTGCGCGAGTTGGCTCTTTGCACGGTTGTGGTCCAGCCGCATCATGGCCGTGAAGCGCTCGCGGGGGATATCAGGTGCGTGGGCCTGCGCGATCAAGGCGTTGGTGTTGGCCGGGTTGCCGACGACGAGAATGCGGACGTCCGAGGCTGCACCGGCGTTGAGGGCCTCGCCCTGCGGCTTGAAGATACCGCCATTGGCCTCCAGGAGATCCCGCCTCTCCATACCGGGACCTCGAGGGCGCGCACCCACGAGCAGGGCGACGTTGACACCATCGAAGGCCACGCCGGGATCGTCGGTGATGTCGATCCCGGCCAGGAGCGGGAACGCACAATCGTCCAACTCCATGGCCGTACCCGCCGCCGCGGGGAGCGCCGGTGCGATCTCGAGAAGCCGGAGCCGCACGGGGACATCGGGACCAAGGAGATGGCCCGATGCGATCCGGAAAAGCAATGCGTAGCCAATCTGACCGGCAGCTCCGGTGACGGCAACATTGACGGGGGATCGGGACACGAGCATCACTCCTCGTTCATCGGCCAGCCCAACGCTAGTCCAGGGCCCGGGACGCTTCACGTAGGGGGCGGCACCCACAGGGCCAGGACCGCCAATGATGCTGCCAGTACTCCGAGCACGACCAAATCCACCGTCTTGGAGCGGACCGCGAGCATCCCGGCACGGTGGGATGGGAGTACGAGGCGAAGGACAAAGGCAAGGACCAGGCTCGCGGCGAGCATGAGGGATCCGAGCCGAAAGCGATCGAGTGAGACGACCACGAGGGACACCACCACGCCGGCGAGGACGAGGGTGATGGGCCACTGCTCCCACCACCTGCGCCGTTTGGGATGCAGGCGATGAATCTCCGCCATTCCGCTCACGCGAGGAGCCTAGGACCGTTCCGCAGCCTCGACCACATTGGTTATGAGCATGGCCCGTGTCATGGGACCCGTGCCCCCGGGCATCGGGGCGATCCACCCGGCCACGGATGCGCAGTCGGGCCGGATGTCACCGAGGAGGCCGGCATCTGTCCTGGTGATGCCTACATCGACCAGTGCAGCCCCCGGCTTGATCATGTCGGGCGTGATGAAGTGCGGGACTCCGGCTGCGGCCACGACGATGTCGGCCCGAGCGATATAGGACGCCATGTCACGGGTGCCCGTGTGACAAAGCGTGACCGTGGCATTCTCCTGTCGTCGCGTCAGGAGGAGTCCGAGCGGGCGACCCACTGTGATCCCGCGCCCCACCACGCACACGTCAGCACCGGCGATGGGGACGTCGTAGGCGCGCAGCAATTCCACGATGCCCCGGGGCGTGCACGGTAGTGGCGCGGCAATACCCAGGACGAGGCGTCCGAGGTTCATCGGATGCAACCCATCGGCATCCTTGGCCGGATCCATGAGTTCCAGAACGTGATTGCCGTCGAGACCCTTCGGCAGCGGCAGTTGAACGATGTATCCGGTGACAGCGGGATCAGCATTCAAGGCGTGGACGGAAGCGTCAACATCAGCCTGGGAGGAGTCCCCCGGCATATCCACGCGAATGGATTCAATCCCGACCTCGGCACAGTCCTTATGCTTCCCGCCGACATAGGCGTGGCTGCCTGGGTCATCACCCACGAGGACCGTGGCAAGGCCGGGCGTGATCCCGCGCTGCCGCAGGGCCGTCACGCGCTTCGCCAGATCCGCCTTCACCACGGATGCGGTGGCCTTGCCGTCAAGAACAATCGCTGTCATATCCGAGAACTTAGTGACCAACCGCACGGGCCAATCGAGGGGCCCAACTCGGCAGGGAGCCAACAAGGACGGCCAGGCCGGCAATGGCCACACCCACAACCAGGGTGAGCTGGACGTCGACCTCCGCTGCGGGGGCAACCCAATCGAGGATGAGCGCGCCTGACAACTGGCCGGTGATCGTGAGGAGGGCGAAGAGAAGCACCCCGAGACGCTGCACAATCCAGGCGGCCGCCGCGATGAAGAGGACGCCGATAGACCCCCCGAGATAGAGCCACCAGGGCCCAGCGGGCAGTGGGCCCGGGTCAAAGTCGGTCACACTCCATGCCAGTCCCAGCACGGCACCCAGCATCACTGTGCCCAGGGTGAAGTTGAGCCATGCTGCGGTCCACGCATTGTGTGCGGCCGCACCCACCCGGCCATTGATGGCCTGCTGCACCGCAATCGCCAGGCCCGCCATAAGGGCCACGATGACCGGGATCACCGCACCTGATGGGGACGATCCCAGACGGTCGGAAACCGCGACCGCCACGGCGGCAATGGCGAGCACCGCGGAGGCTACGCGTGCGGGTGTGACGGGCTGCCGACCAGCAGGGCCGAGTCCGATTCGATCTACAACGATGCTGTTGGTGACCTGACCCGCCACCACTGCGACGGTGAAGATCGCGACACCGATGACCGGGACCGTCACGCTTTGCACCGCGACGAAGAAGCCACCGAGCAAACCTCCTGCCACCTGCCACCAACGCAGGGCACCGTCCCTCAGGTCACGGACAACAGTCCGGAGACCCCTGCGCATGGCCGGGCTGAAGGCAAGTACGAGCGTCAACAGGATCCAGCCTGTGCCAAAACTCACCACGGCTGCCTGGACACCACTGGTCGTCGCGACAGCCAACTCCCCGTTGATCCGTGACTGCAGTGCCGTCAACGCTCCGACGATGAATGCCACACTGGCGGCGACGGTCGCTCCCTGGAGCAGTGACCGGCGTCCGAGCCCCGCTCCTGTCACCGGATCAGTGGAAGAAGTGTCGGGTGCCGGTGAGATACATGGTGGCTCCGGCTGCCTCCGCGGCCGCGATGACCTCATCGTCACGCACGGAGCCACCGGGCTGTACGACGACACGAACTCCGGCGTCGAGCAGCACCTCAAGCCCATCCGGGAACGGGAAAAATGCATCGGAGGCTGCCACCGCACCTCGCACCCGTTCCTCACCAGCGCGGATCACCGCCAGTCTCGCTGCGTCCACTCGATTGACCTGACCCATGCCAATGCCGACAGCGGCGCCGTTCTTTGCCAGGAGAATGGCATTGGACTTGGGGGCTCTCACGGATCGCCAGGCGAAGGCGAGGTCTGCCATCGTGTCCGCATCCACGGGAGCACCGGCGACGAGGCGCCAGGTCGCTGGGTCATCGCCATCAGCGGTCAGATCATCCGCGCGTTGAAGCAGGATGCCTCCTGAGATCGGCCGAAGGTCAATCCAACCTCGATCAGACCTGGGCGCAGCGCGCAGGATGCGCAATCCCTTGCGCTCCTGTAGGACGCGCAATGCCTCGGGCTCATACTCTGGCGCGACAACCACCTCGGTGAAGACATCAGCCATCGCGCGGGCCATCTCCACGCTCACCGGGCGATTCGATGCCACGACCCCGCCGAATGCCGACACCGGATCCGTGGCGAATGCGCCCTCGTAGGCGTCGGCGATGTCCTGACCGACGGCGATACCGCAGGGATTGGCGTGCTTGATGATGGCGACGGCTGGCTCGGCGTGGTCATATGCCGCCCGCCAGGCCGCATCCGCATCCACGTAATTGTTGTACGACATGTCCTTGCCATGAAGTTGCTCGGCGCGGGCGAGCCCGGGACGCGAGAAGTCCGCGGCGTACACCGCAGCGACCTGATGGGGGTTTTCCCCGTAGCGCAGGATGTCCCGACGCTGCCACACCTGACCGAGCCATCCGGGAAGACCAGAGCCGTCCGGAGCCACCACGGAGTCCATCCAGGTGGCCACGGCAACGTCGTATGACGCCGTATGCCCAAATGCCTCCGCAGCCAGACGCTGCCGCTGGGCCAGTGTGAATCCACCCTCGACAAGCGCCTCACCAATGTCTGGGTATCGATCCGGCGTGACGACCACAGCCACATTGGCATGATTCTTGGCAGCGGCACGCACCATGGTCGGGCCACCGATATCGATCTGCTCGATGCACTCGACAGTCGTTGCCCCCGAAGCAACGGTCTGCGTGAAGGGGTAGAGATTGACGATGACAAGTTCGAACGGGGCGATGCCAAGCTCCGTGAGTTGTTGGACATGATCAGGGAGCCGAACGTCCGCAAGCACCCCGGCGTGAACCCGCGGATGAAGCGTCTTGACTCGACCATCGAGGCATTCGGGGAATTCGGTCAGGTCCGCAACCGCGGTGACGGGCAGCCCCGCCTCTTCGATGCGAGCCGCGGTCGATCCGGTCGACACGATCTCAACCCCGGCGGCATTCAGGGCGGTAGCAAGTTCGACCAGCCCACGCTTGTCGTAGACAGAGATGAGGGCGCGCCGGATGAGCCGACGGTCATGGGTGTTGGTCACGGGATACTCACTTTCCTACCAGTGACTGTGCAGCCCTGAGCGCACAGTGCGGTGACGACGTTGACAAGAAGCCTTCGCTCCTCGACCTTGATGCGCTCGTGCAGCGTTGCTTCATCATCATCGGGGTCCACCGCGATGGCGTGCTGCGCCAGGATCGGGCCGGTGTCAACTCCGGAGTCCACAAGGTGGACCGTGCATCCGGTGACTCTCACGCCGTAGTCGAGAGCGTCTCGGACGCCGTGGGCACCGGGGAAGGCCGGGAGCAGTGCCGGATGAGTATTGATGATCCTCCACGGAAAGCCTGCGATGACCGCCGGGCCGAGCACCCGCATGAAGCCAGCACACACCACCCAGTCTGGCGTCCAGCGACCGATGGCGTCCGCTAGGACGCGATCCCATTCGGCACGGTCGGCGCAGGCGGAGGGGATGACGACATCGGTGGGAATTCCCCGCGCGACCGCTCGGGCTATCCCGGCGGCCTCGGATCGATCCGAGATCACACCGACGACCTCATAGGCATCCTGGGGCGCATCCATGAGTGCCTGCAGATTGGTGCCACCGCCGGAGATCAGGACCACCAGCCTCGAGCGCACAGCGCGACCCTATCGCCGACGGGGCCCCTGCTCCTGCGGCGCCAGGCGAGGGGCACCCACCACGAGGTCGCCGGCGAACTGGTCGGCGTACCCACGCAGGCGCCCAGCGGAGTCCCACAGGGGCGACAGTCCCACGAGGAGGGTCATGAGCCAGGCGAACGGACCAACCACGGGGATAAAACTCAACGCACCGGCAACACCGTAGAGCGCTGCCCAGCGTCGCAGGGAGGTGGTCCAGCCGGGTCGCGTGCCCGTATCCACGCGCACGCAGCGGATCCCGAGACTCCACCCCCCCAGCGTGCGACCCCACAGGGCCATCAACGGGATGGTGTACAGCGCGGTGACAGTGAAGAAGACGGCCAGGGGAAACCACGCGGGTGCTGCCCAGGCGCTGTCGATGACGCTGCTGCCGGTCGCTGCATCGATGCGGACATGGGTTACGCCGCTGATCGCGGAGTCCAACCACGCCACCACGATGCCGGACACGAACAGGACGAGGACAAGATCGATCACTGCTCCCGCAACGCGGCGAGGCATAGATGCGATGGGGAAGGTCTCTCGCTTATCCCTCGCTCGTTCACCGCGCGGTGCCCTCACAGTGCTAGCCATCGGATGACCTCGAGGGCCACGCCGCCGCGATGGATGTGCCGACAACGACGGTGACGATCCCGGCGAGAGCCACCGGGAGCGGGGCCGGTCCAACTCCGACGAGGCTGACCAGCCCGAGGGCTCCTGATGCCAGCCATGCCGCCACCGCGAGGACCGCGCCCACCATGAGAGCGGCGGTGGCTCCCAGGGTCCACGCCACACGCCCGCGGACGCCGCGGCTGCGCAGCAGCAGGCCCGCGACCACACCCGCGAGCACACCCGCGAGGGGGAGCAGTATCGATCCTGTGGGCGCCTGAGCGGGCAGTGCTGCGAGGAGGGGGAAACCCGGCAGAGACGTGCTGGCGGTTTCCGCGAAGGGCCCCACTGTGGCATCCACACCGACGGAGACACCGGGACCGAGCAGATAGGCAACCGTCCATACGAGAGCTGTCGGGATGTACGCCAGGCTGAGAGCCGCGAGCATCACCAATCCCGACGCGCCACCGTCGAGGAAGACCAGGAGGGCAGTGATGTCATCCACGTGCATCACGATGGTCACCGCGAGGGCTAGTCCGGCACATGCCACCAGTACGAGTAGCGCAACGACCGCCGCCGCTAGGGCATCACGGAGTTTGCCGGGCAGTGCATCCGCCCCGATCAAGCCCACTCGTCGCAACGCCGTCAGTGCTGTCACAACCACGGCAAGCAGCGCTCCGGCGATCGCGGCGCGCAGGGGGCTGACCCCGATGCTGGGACTCATCCCCGCCAGGAGAGCAGCGACTACGCCAAAGGCGAGTGCTGCGGCACCCGCGACTGTGAAGGCCTCGGCTCGCCGGGCCACCGCGGATGCCCCCACCGCCCACCTGCCGGCAGCGACCAAACCAACGATCGGGATGAGGACGAACCCCAGCGGCAGGAGGGTCACAGTGACCCCGGAGATGGTCGGAGCCAGTCCCAGACCCGCGAGCCACGCAGCAGCGGCCACCTCCACCGTCTGGGCCCAGTCCTGCTGCCCGGAAGGCTCCAGCATCCAGGCGGCCAGGGAGATCAGGGCAAGCAGGAGGAAACTCACGACCGCGGCGGCCGCCCCGGCCGCTGCTCCGGCCACGATGAGGGGCAGGGGTGAGTTCGCCCCCTGACCGGCGGGCACGCCAGCTCGGGCCGTCACACTCACCGCCCAAGAGTGTCAGCAGCACAGGGCTCACACGGGTAACGGCACGCCCACACGCCCCATCAGCATTGACAATCCGACCCCTGGGACGGATCTAGGGGTTCCCGGTCTAGCCCCGCAGGAGGGAGCGCATGATCCGAGCGGCTTCGCTGGGCGTCTGTCCGACGCGCACGCCGACCGCTTCAAGGGCATCCTGCTTTGCTGCGGCAGTCCCCGACGACCCGGACACGATGGCACCCGCGTGGCCCATCGTCTTGCCCTCCGGGGCGGTGAAGCCCGCGACATAGCCCACCACGGGCTTCGTCACGTAATCGGCGATGAACGCCGCGGCGCGCTCCTCCGCATCGCCACCGATCTCACCAATCATGACGATGGCCTCGGTCTCTGGATCATCCTGGAAGGCTGCGAGGCAATCGATGTGCGTCGTGCCGATGATGGGATCGCCACCAATGCCAACCGCTGTCGAAAAACCAATGTCGTTGAGTTCGTACATCATCTGATAGGTCAGGGTGCCCGACTTGGACACGAGACCGATGGGTCCCGGGCCGGTGATGTCTGCGGGGATGATGCCCGCGTTGGACACCCCGGGAGAGATGATCCCCGGGCAGTTGGGTCCGATGATCCTGGTCGCTCCGGCGTTCGTGGCGTATTGAAAAAAGCGAGCCGTGTCGTGGACCGGGATGCCCTCCGTGATGACCACGCACAGGGGGATCTCAGCATCGACGGCCTCCTCGACGGCCGCGCGGGCAAAGCGCGGCGGGACGAAGACAACGCTGACATTGGCCCCGGTGGCAATCATCGCTTCGCGGACGTCATTGAAGACGGGGATGCCATCCACGTCCTGGCCGGCCTTGCCCGGAGTCACGCCAGCGACCACGCGCGCACCGCTCGCCGTCATGCGCCGGGTGTGCTTGGTGCCCTCCGAGCCCGTCATTCCCTGGACCAGGATGCGGCTGTCGGCATTGAGCCACATCGTCATGATGCGCTCCCCGCACGGCGCTCGGCCGCGAGTTCGGCCACACGTCGTGCGGCCTCGTCCATGGTCTCGACCATCTCCACGAGCGGGTGGCCAAAGTCGGTCAGGATGCGGCGCCCTTCGGGGGCATTGTTGCCATCAATGCGGCAGACGATGGGCTTCGTAATCGGCTCTCCCCTCGCGGCGAGCATGTCCACCGCTTGGACAATGCCGTTCGCCACGGCATCACACGCGGTGATGCCACCGAAGACGTTGACAAAGACGGCAAGGACCTCGGGATCATTGAGCACGATGTCGAGGCCGTTCGACATGACCTCGGCACTCGCTCCACCCCCGATGTCGAGGAAGTTCGCAGGCCGGACGCCACCAAAGGCCTCCCCCGCATACGCCACGACATCAAGCGTGCTCATGACGAGGCCTGCTCCATTGCCAACGATTCCCACCTCCCCCTCGAGCTTTACGTAGTTCAGATCGAGCGCCTGTGCCCGAAGTTCGATGGGGTCGGTGGCGTCACGGTCCACCAGGTCTGCGTGAGAGGCATGTCGATAGTTGGCGTTGTCGTCCAAGGTCACCTTGCCATCGAGCGCGAGGACGGTGCCATCGGTGGACAGGACGAGTGGATTGACCTCCACCAACGTGGCATCTTCTGCGACCATGACGGTCCACAGATTCAGCAGGATCGCCACAACCTGATCGCGGATGTTCGCCGGGAAGCCCGCGGCCTCGACGATGCGCCCCGCGACCTCAGCATCCACTCCGTCGATCGCGTCGATCCGCACCAGCGCAAGCGCTTCCGGGCGCGTCGCCGCGACCTCCTCGATGTCCACACCGCCTTCGACACTCGCCATGGCGAGGAAGGCACGATTGGCGCGGTCCAGGAGGAAGGAGACGTAGTACTCCTCAGCGATGTCCGTCGCCTGCGTGACCAGCACACGGCGTACGACGTGGCCCGAGATATCGAGTCCGAGGATGTCCTCGGCCCGATCCTGTGCCTCCTGCGGCGTCGCCGCGAGTTTGACACCACCGGCCTTGCCTCGACCACCTGTCTTGACCTGCGCCTTCACCACGACGGCGGCACCGATCTTGCGTGCAGCCTCGTGGGCGGCACCGGGCGTCGTACACACCTCACCCGGGGTGACAGGGATGCCGTGCGAGTCGAAAAGGTGCTTGGCTTGGTACTCGTAGAGATCCACGATTTCCCTCCAGCGGAAGACGCCGCGAGCCTACTGATGTCAAGCCCGATGAGGTGCGCAGGGTGTCCCGCTCAGCGGGCCGGTGACTCAACGTTCGCGTGCACCCAGGCCACGATGGTGGGCAGGGGTGTGCCCGGTCCAAAGACCTCGGAGACGCCCAACGCCTTGAGTCCGGGGATATCCGACTCCGGAATGATCCCGCCACCGAAGACCAGGATGTCATCGGCCTGACGTGCGTGGAGTTCGGCCATGAGTTCGGCGAAGAGGACCTGGTGGGCACCCGACAGGACCGACACACCGATGGCATCCGCATCCTCTTGGACCGCCGCATCCGCAATCTGTGCCGGCGTCTGGTGGAGACCCGTGTACACAACTTCACATCCAGCATCACGAAGGGCGCGCGCGACAACCTTGGCACCGCGGTCGTGCCCATCGAGACCCGGCTTAGCCACAACGATCCTCACCGGCACGGGGCCTCCTCGTTGCTGTGACGTGTCAGGAGTCGACTCGTCATGTAGATCACCGGGTTCACGATAGCGACACCCCGCGCTGCTGATCACCTGACGTGGACGTGGCACGTCGAGAGGACATTGTCGGCTTCCTCGGGCTACGGTCTGACGGTGCCCGCGGTGTCCCTACCCACGTCGACCCTGGCGCGCATTGGTGCGGAAGCGGCCAAGACGCGGCGCACCCTGCTCTCGGCCGCGACCGTCAAGGGCGTCGCTATCGAGGCCGCGTGGGTGACCGCCCATGTGGCGATGTACCCGCTCGGGATCGTGGAAGAACAGGTCCGCATCCAGCAGGAGAGGCACTCACTCGAGGGCTTGCCGCCCACACAGCGCGGACTCCTGGTAGGCGACATCGTCGCCGCGGGGACGCCCATCGTGCTGGTTCACGGTATTTTTGACAATCGTTCGATCTTCACCCTGTTGCGCCGGGGTCTGCACCGTCGCGGATTCGGCTCGACGTACGCGCTCAACTACTCCCCCTGGACCGATGACATCCGATCGATGGCAGCCCGCCTGGGGGATCTGGTCGCGCAGGTGTGCGATGAGACAGGACACGAGCAGGTGCATGTCATCGGGCACTCCATGGGAGGCCTGATCGGTCGCTACCTCGTGCAGCGGATGGGCGGCGATGACCTCGTGCACACGCTCGTCACGCTGGGCACCCCGCACTCCGGCACTCTGCCGGCGCATGTCGTGCCGTTGGAGTTGGCGCGGCAAATGCGGATCGGCGGTGCCCTCATCAACGAGTTGGCCGAGCCGGCACCCGGGTGCCGCACCCGCATGCTCGTGATCTGGTCGGATATCGATCAACTCGTCATACCGCAGGCTCATGGACGCCTGGACCACCCCGACCTGAAGGCCCGCAATGTCTTGATCCGGGGGGTGGGGCACCTTTCGCTGCCCGTCGACGGTCGGGTGATCCGGGAGATTGGCACCACCTTGGCGCTGCTCGACGATGCCGACCCATCCCCGCACACCTCTAACACCATGTGACCCACAGCACATTGTGCGCCTCATTCGTCACAAACGGGTGGTCAGCGGGGCTGGGCACTGATAGACCAGGGACATGCGCCGGCTCTTCCTGCCCCTGCTGGTCGGGGCCGCGTTGATTCTTGCCCAGGGCGCTCTGGTGATCGCCCAGGGTGCTCCCTCCCTGGCGGAGGCACCCCGGACATCGGCCCCGACCCCCATCACCGGCGCCGGCGGTGCAGGTCCCGTGGTGGGCGCCGACACGATCGTGGACCCTGCCGCCTATCGACTCGATGGTTCAGCCGGGCTGGCGCATCTATCGTCCATCAGCGCCACGCGATCCCTCAGCAACGTCGCGGCGTCCACAGCGTCGGCGACAGCCGCGGTCCAGCGGCCCGCGAACCCGGCCTATAGCTACCCCGTGCGCTGGGGCACTCCCGTGAGCGGCACGTTCGGAGAAGTCAGTTCATCCTGGCCCCGAGGACACGCCGGAATCGACTTTGACGGATCGACGGGTGATCCGATTTATGCCGCGACGGATGGACGAGTTCAGTACGCCACGTACAACTATGGCGGCTACGGCAATCTCGTCATGATCATGCGCAAGGACGGGACCCAAACCCGCTACGCACATCTGGACAAGATCACCGTCGACAAGGGTGACCGCGTCAGAGCCGGTGATCTCATCGGCACCATGGGCAGCACCGGTGACTCATCGGGGGCCCATCTCCATTTTGAGGTGCGCGTCGGCGTAGGTCTCACACCCACGAATCCACCCGGTTTGTGGACGGGTTCGCGCCCCGGGTTGCCCGCGAAGCCCCCCGCTTGGGCCTGCCGCTCCTACGGCGGGTGTTGACGTCACTCGTCAGAGTTTTTCCACCGGGGCGTAGCGCAGCAGCAGGCGCTTGGTCCCCACGCTGCCAAAGTCGATGGTCGCCTCAGCTCGGTCACCGACCCCCGACGTGTCCGTCACCGTCCCCATCCCGAAGGTCTTGTGCAGGACCCGGTCCCCCGTGGCCAGGCCGACGACCGGGCGCGTGCCTGCAGAAGGCTCGGGCCGCTTCCCTCCACCGGCCCTGCGCCCCATCCCCGGGGCGGGGGCGGATGGGCTCCAGGAGAGCACCGGCTCATCCCGGCGGCTCTCGACGAGTTCAGCAGGAATCTCGTCAAGGAATCTCGACGCTGGATTGTGCATTGGTGATCCCCAGGCCGAGCGCGTCATCGCACGCGACAGATAGAGGCGTTCGCGAGCGCGGGTGATGCCGACGTAGGCCAAACGTCGCTCTTCCTCCAACTCAGACTCTGAGCCGAGTGATCGAATATGCGGAAAGATGCCATCCTCCATGCCGGTCAGGAAGACGATCGGGAACTCCAAACCCTTGGCCGTATGCAGGGTCATCAGCGTGACGACTCCGTCGTCACTGTGCGGGTCATCATCGTCAGGGATGTCATCCGCGTCAGCCACCAGGGAAACACGCTCAAGGAAGCCGGTCAGGGTCGGGTCCTCGGTGTCTCGTTCGAACTCTGCAGCGACCGACTCCAACTCCGCGAGATTCTCGATCCGCGTCTCATCCTGCGGGTCGTGAGAGGCCTGTAATTCCGCGAGGTAGCCGGACTGCTCCAAAACGGCCTGGAGGACAAGGGCCGGCCCCGTGCCGGATTCGACGAGGGTGCGCAGATCCGACATCAACTGAGCAAACAGTGTTGCCTGCTTGTGCGACCGGGTCGCCAATCCCGGGATCTCGGCGACACGATCCAGAGCCGCGCCGAAGGAGATGCGCTCACGCTGCGCAAAGGACTCAATGACCTCCTCTGCTCGGTCGCCAATGCCCCGCTTCGGGACATTGAGGATGCGCCGCAGGGAGACATCGTCCGCGGGGTTCGCCAACGCACGGAGGTAGGCGATGGCATCGCGGACCTCGCGACGCTCGTAGAAGCGCACTCCCCCAACGACGGTGTAGGGCAGACCCACCCGGACAAAAATCTCCTCGAGGGATCGTGACTGAGCATTGGTGCGGTAGAAGACGGCAACGTCTCCGGGTCGTGCACCCTCTTTGTCTACCAATGCATCTATCTCGTCAGCAACAAATCGCGCCTCATCGTGCTCGTCATCTGCGACGTACGACACGATGGGAGCCCCAGCGCCCGCATCCGTCCACAGCTTCTTGGGCCGTCGACCTCCATTGCGCGCGATCACCCGGTTGGCCGCGTCAAGAATTGTCTGCGTGGATCGGTAGTTCTGCTCGAGTAGGACGGTGCGGGCATCGGGGTAGTCGCGTTCGAACTCCTCAATGTTGCGAATCGTGGCGCCGCGGAAGGCGTAGATGGACTGATCCGCGTCTCCCACCACGCACAGTTCTCCCGGTGGCACCCCGTCACGGCCATCACCCACGAGCTCGCGAACCAGGATGTACTGCGCATGATTCGTGTCCTGATACTCATCGACCAGGATGTGGCGGAATCTCCTGCGGTAGTGCTCCGCCACGTCGGGGAAGAGTTGCAACACCGCAACGGTGGATCCGATGAGGTCATCAAAGTCAAAAGCGTTGGCCTGCCTCAGGCGACGCTGATACTGCGCGTACGCGTGCGCGAGGACACGATCCTGAGGAGTCTCCGCACGGCGCGCGAAGTCGTCCTCATCCACCAGGTCATTCTTGAGCGCAGACACGCGGGAGGACAGGGCCCGCGGGGGGTGGCGCTTGGGGTCAAGATCGAGATCCTTGACGACCATGGCCATGAGTCTTTGGGAGTCGGCTGAGTCATAGATCGAGAAGTTGGTGGATATGCCCAGCCGACCCGCCTCGCGCCGCAGAATTCGCACGCATGCGGAATGGAAGGTCATCACCCACATGGCGCGCGACGCCGGCCCGACGAGCGCCGCCACACGCTCCTGCATTTCGCGCGCGGCCTTATTTGTGAAGGTGATGGCCAAAATCTCCGAAGGCCGAGCGTCTCCCTCCCTGATCAGATGCGCGATGCGCTGCGTGAGGACGCGGGTCTTGCCGGAGCCGGCTCCAGCGACGATCAAGAGGGGACTGCCGCGATGCGATGCCGCCTCGATCTGGGCGGGATTAAGGTCCGGCATTTGCCGATCGTACGTCGTATGACCGACGGTGAATCCTGGGTGCAGGATCTGCCGCCTACCTCAGGTAGGCGACCACGTGGGCTGTGACGGAGATGCCACCCGCAACATCACGTCGCAGGGTGCCCCTGCTATCGAGGGGCACGATGACGAGTCCGCTGGTGCGGGTGGAACGAGGAACCACCAGCGAGGGCTCTGCTGGCTTGGACAGTGAATAAAACGTGACCTCACCGCCCTTGGCGCCCACGGCCTCAACGCGCAAGACCGCAGCGGTCGCCCCGGACGGGCTCACCGCGGCACGTGCGGTCATGGTGTCCGCAGACACCGGGGTGGCCCCATCCGGCTTCGCCTGGGGCAGCAGTCGTGTCAGAGAGGAGCGTGCCTTGCGGACTTCGACGGGGGTCACCGGGATCAGCAACGCCCCCAGCAACGGGGTCCTCACGGCGGAGGCCTGCACCGACAGGGTCACATCCACGCTGCCCTTGCCGGCATTCACGATCGTGACGCGTCCTTCACCATCGAGTGCGGCGATCACGGGCGCTGACGTAGCGGCGTTGCGGCGGTAGGGAATGGACGGCGCGGCTGGTGAATGCTTATCACCCGCGCGACGCAGCAGGAGTCGGCCCGTCTTCTCAGCCCCGGAGATTCCCACCGTGAGCAGGGCTCCCGCGGGTGGTCCATCTTCGGTGGCTCCGACGGCAACATCGATGACACGCTTCTCGCCGGGCTGCAACGGCTGATTGAGGGCCTCGGTGTCGTAGACGATCTGGTTGCCCTGCGTGAGTAGGCGTCCCTCCCCGGGGAGATTCGCTCCCGGAGTCACGAAGTAGCCGAGCAGGTCAACCGTGATGTGCGTCGCTCCGGAGTCCGTGGTCAAGGCGATCGTGCCGTCTGTCGCCACCGGCAGGATCGAGACGATTTCGCGCTTCGCATTCACCACGACGGGCGCGAGTACACCTGTCGTTGCTGTGCGCAGGGTCGCGGGAGAGTTGGATCCCAAGGTTGTCACCCGCACGGCGGCTGCCTTGATCCGCGATCCCGGTCCGTCCTTGCGAGAGGCGACGTCGATCACGAGAGGGATACCCGCTCCCCCGCTCGAACGTGCTGCTAGCCGGCAGGAACGACCCGCGTTGCCCTGGCCACTGCGGGTATCCAGGACACGCTGGGCGGCAACGGGCATGAAGTCCAGGCCTGCACCGGGATCAGACGGCGCGGTCGCCGGCGTACGCGAAGCGGTGCAAAACGGTGCCGGGGCCGGGTTGCCGCCCCAAAAACTCGTCTGACCCGCTGCACCGTCCCACGAAAACGAGATGTGGATGTGATTCCGATGGCAGTAGGTGTCATAGCTGCTCTGCTGAGTGCTGTAGCACCCCTTGAGCTCCGTCCATCGTTTTGTGTAGGACTCCCAAATCTCATCCCCCCACCCGATGTACATCACGCCAAGACGCCGCGCCATAGCGAATTCATTGCCGTTGGAATCGGGGGCGAGGAGCCACTCGAGGAATGACTCAGCCTGTGCGTTCTGGGTGGGGACCTTCGAGTTGATCATCCAGTCGAGGGCACGGCCCTCCTTGTGCTCACTTCGTCCGCCAGAGGTGCAATCACGCGGGACCCAGATGCTCCTGGAGTCGGCGTACGTCGCGCGGATGAGGTCGACCACCTTCTGAGTGCCTGGTTTAGCCGCCGGGTCGCAGATGTACTGGCCCTGATAGCCGGGCAGCGGCTCGATGGCGGCAGGCAGGTTTGCGGGTAGAGCGGGAGGAGGGGGCAGGGGAATCTCTTTGGACTTTTCGTCCCGCTTGCCGCGCTTATCCTCCGCCTTCTTCTCCGCTGCCCGGCCCGCATCACCGCGGATGGGGTCCGTCTCTCCGGCCTCAAGGACCGAGGGGTCAGGGACATGATCGGCCTCACCGATGGGTGCTGACGCTGCCGGCTGCGCCACGAGGAGGAAACCCGCGACAAGGGCAACACAGGCGCCCACGACCACACCCCGCAAGCGAGCAGAGGTTCCCCTAGAATCCTCCCTGCCAGGGTCGGTCAAAACACGCACACCAACCACGGTAGCCCCTCCCGCCCCGGGAACCCCTGCTGGCTTGAGTGGTTTCCACGAAAAGTCCACGGATTCCCTCCCCTCACCGCCCTGATCCACCGGGTTTCCTCCTCTCCTACAGGTCCGTCAACCACGAAGGATGGCTGTGCCCACCCCCGATACCCAGATCGCCCAACGTGCCCTCGTCGTCACCGCCCATCCGGACGACGTCGACTTCGGAGCCGCCGGCACCATCGCCACCTGGGTAGCCCAGGGCACTGCGGTCACCTACTGCATCCTCACCGACGGCGACGCCGGCGGTTTTGATCCCGCGGTGCCACGCTCAGACATCCCTCGGATTCGTCGCGCCGAGCAGGTCGCTGCCGCACGTATCCTCGGAGTAGATGATGTTCGCTTCCTGGGGTATCGCGATGGCCAACTGGAGGTGTCGCAGGGATTACGGCGAGACATCAGTCGGGTGATCCGTCAGGTGCGACCACAGCGCATGCTGATCCAGTCGCCCGAACGCAATTGGGCGCGGATCCCCGCATCCCACCCCGACCACCTCGCTGCAGGAGAGTCTGCGATTTTTTCGATTTATCCCGACGCCCGCAATCCCTTCGCCCACCCGTCCCTGTTATCCGACGAGGGCCTTGATGCCTGGACCGTCCACGATGTCTGGGTTATGGGCGGGCCTACGCCCAATCACGTTATGGACGTCACTGACGTCTTCAGCACCAAGATTGCAGCTCTGCGCGCGCATGAGAGCCAGACCGCACACATGGACGACCTTGAGGAACGCCTCCGAGGATGGATGACGATGGCCGCGCAGAACGCGGGACTACCCGAAGGCCGGTTGGTCGAGGCCTTCCTGCGCACCGAGATCCCCTAGGCGCGCACCCACCGCGTTCTTCGGGTGAATGAGCGAGGAAAACTCACAAAATTTCCCGAAGAATGCGCGATGTCCCGAAGAATGCGCGATGTCCCGAAGAATGCGCGCTGGCGCTGTCCACGGGACGCGCGAGTCCGTCCCGGCCGTGCGTGAGATCAATTCCAAAAGACTGCGATGACCACTTCGGCCAGGGTCAGGGCGCCGATCGTGCCCCACAGGGCCGTCTGGGGAGGGGTACGCCGACGTCCCACGAAGGCCAGCACCGTGATGATCAGCACGATGACCAACTTCACGGCGATCTTGGCGTGATCCACCTCCTCGCCCGACACCAAACCTGCGGAGGCGATGCCCACCAGGAGGACGCCGGTGACCAACTGCGTGAGGGCACCGTGCCACATCGCCGGGTTGACCCCCTTGTCAGGAGACCTCATCTGAACGATGAAGCCACCCAGCAGGGCAGCAAGACCAATGAAATGCAAGACCAGGATGGCGTTATAGACGAATTCCACGTGATGAGCCTAGCCGACCTTCACTCCCATTCGATGGTGCCCGGGGGCTTGCTGGTCACGTCCAACACCACGCGATTGACGTCACGCACCTCATTGGTGATGCGCGTGGAGATCCGGGCGATGAGGTCATAGGGCAGACGTGACCAGTCAGCCGTCATGGCGTCCTCACTGGACACCGGGCGCAGCACGATCGGGTGTCCGTATGTGCGTCCGTCTCCCTGGACGCCGACGGAGCGCACATCGGCGAGGAGTACGACGGGGAATTGCCACACGTCACGATCCAGGCCTGATGACGTGAGTTCCTCGCGGGCGATCGCGTCTGCAGCGCGCAGGATGCGCAGCCGATCGGAGTCGACGGCTCCCACGATCCGAATGGCCAGTCCGGGGCCGGGGAAGGGATGACGCCAGACAATGTCGGGGGGCAGCCCCAACTCGAGCCCTACCTGGCGCACCTCATCCTTGAAGAGGGTGCGCAGCGGCTCCACGAGGGTGAAGGCGAGATCATCAGGCAGACCGCCAACGTTGTGATGGCTCTTGATCGTGGCGGTGCCGGCACCGCCACCGGACTCGACAACATCGGGATAAAGCGTGCCCTGCACGAGGAAGTCAATCGTGCGTCCAGACGCCCCCGCCTCAGCCACGATGTCTCGAGCAGCATCTTCGAAGACACGGATGAATTCACGGCCAATAATCTTGCGCTTCTGCTCGGGGTCGCTCACCCCCGCGAGAGCGTCAAGGAAACGCTGCTGGGCATCGACAACGACGAGACGAACGCCGGTGGCCGATGCGAAGTCGCGCTCCACCTGCTCTGCTTCGCCTGCCCTGAGGAGTCCGTGATCCACGAACACGCAGGTGAGTTGATCTCCCACGGCCCGCTGCACGAGGGCTGCAGCCACCGCACTATCGACCCCACCGGACAGTCCGCAGATGACGAGGCCCTCTCCTACCTGTTCACGAACCCGGGCCACCTGATCATCAATAACCCCCCGCATGGTCCAGGACGCATCCAGCCCGGCGACATCGCGGAGGAAATGCTCCAGCACCTGCTGCCCGTACTCGCTGTGCAGCACCTCGGGATGGAATTGCACGCCGGCCAGCCGACGGTCCAGGGCCTCCATGGCGGCGACTGGGGCGCCGGCTGTGGTCGCGGTCACGACGAATCCGTCCGGTGCCTGGCTCACCGAGTCACCATGGGACATCCACACGGACTGCTCGGGTGGCAGTTGCGCAAATAGCGCTGATGACGAGGCGGTGATCGACAGCGGGGTGCGCCCGAATTCACTCAAGCCGGTGCGCTCCACACGCCCGCCCAGGGCCAGGGCCATGGCCTGGAATCCGTAACAGATGCCAAGGACAGGCACGCCCGCGTCAAAGAGCCCGGGGTCCACCGCCGGAGCCCCATCGGCGTACACACTGCTGGGACCACCCGACAGCACAATCGCCACCGGATCGCGCGCGAGCATCTCGGTCAGCGACATCGAGTGCGGGACGATCTCGGAGTAGACATGCGCCTCGCGCACACGTCGAGCGATGAGTTGCGCGTATTGAGCCCCAAAATCAACGACGAGCACCGGTCGAGGCGCGGGCGCGGTCATGCCGGGAGCGTAGTCAGCGTGTGCCGTAGGCGATGAAGAGGGCATACCCGGCCGTGACGACGACGACGATCGTCAGCGTGACCACCGACACGATGACCGCGGACAGGGCTAGTCCGCGCCCACCGACAACACGGCGTTGGACCGACTGCCGTACGGCGACGCGCCCCAGGACGAGACCCAGGACACTGCCGACTATCGGAAGCAGGCCCACCACACCAAGAATCGCGAGGACAAACGCCCAGATACCGAGCGCACTCGGTCGCTGAGCGCCACTGTCTGGGCCCGTGGTGGGTGGGCTCGCCAGATCAGTGGGCTGCTCAGCGATGCCACTGGCGGAGCCATCGCCGGGGGCCTGCGGTTGACCGCACTCCCCTATGCGCATGGCTGCACCTTCCGTGAACGAATGACTAGCAGTTGAGCGCAACGCCTAGTTCGTGCTGTTCACTTCGTTAAGAATCTCGGGATTGTTCGCAATCGCAGCCGCGAAGAACACGACGTAAAGAATCGTGATGATGATCCACAGGACAAGGGAAACGATGCCGATGATGAAGCCCGCCTTCGCTGCGCCTCCGTTGGTGGCGCGACCCTCGGCGGCATTCTTCATACCGATTCGGCCGAAGATGATGCCCAGAATGCTCCCGATGAGTGGGATACACCCCACGAGGCCCAAAATCGACAGGACCAGCGCAGCGGTGCCCATGCCGTTTTGAGGTGGCGGGACGGATGGTGGGGGGGGTGGTGGAGGTGACGCTGGAGGAGGCGGCGGAGGGGGGATAGTCGACATGTCTTCTCCCAACTACGGGCGCCGGCTCTCGGCGGCCTCAGCCCGACCGTAGCCCAGAGGCACTCCTCAGGCCAGCATTCCTGGCGAAACGACTCCGCCACTCCCTCCGGTCCCCTAACGTCAGCCGTACCCGCCGACGGGCGGGTGGCGTGCCTCGGATCGCCCATTCAAACGCCCGGGAGAATCATGACCCACATACCTATCAATGTGACCGTCGATGGAATCGAATATGACGTTGAGGTTGAGCCTCGACGTCTACTCGTGCATTTCCTTCGAGAGGACATCGGCCGCGTCGGAACTGTCGTCGGCTGTGACACCTCAAATTGCGGTGCGTGCACCGTCCTGCTCGACGGTCAGAGCGTCAAGTCCTGCAGCATTCTCGCTGTCCAGGCTGATGGCCACACCGTCCTGACCGTCCAGGGGCTGGCCGAAGGTGAACACAACTGGCATCCGGTCCAGACAGCCTTCAAGGAATGTCACGGCCTGCAGTGCGGATATTGCACTCCGGGCATGGTCATGGCCACCGTTGACCTCCTCGGCGAAAACCCCAACCCGACCGAGATCGAGATTCGCGAGGGCCTTGAGGGCAACCTGTGCCGCTGCACGGGCTACCACAACATCGTTAAGTCAGTGCAGTACGCCGCCGAACTCATGGGGGGAACCAAATGACCGAGACCATCGCCACCACTGATGCCAGCCCCATGGGTCGGCCGCTTCGCCGCAAGGAGGACGCGCGCCTCCTGCACGGGCAGACCAACTGGACCGAGAACATCCAGCTGCCCGGCACGTTGCACATGGCGATTCTGCGCAGCCCCATGGCGCACGCCAAAATTACTCATCTCGACATCTCCGCTGCTCTCGAGCGGCCCCATGTCGTCGCGGCCTTCAGCGCCAAGGAACTCGGCGACCTCAACGGCTCGGTCCCCTGCGTCTGGCCGGTCACGGACGACATCCAGATGCCCGCCTTCCCAGCCTTGGCAGTCGACAAGGTGGTTCACGTGGGCGACTGTGTCGCGGTTGTCCTCGCCACAGACAAGTACGCCGCGGCGGACGCCCTCGACGCTATCGAGGTCGATTACGAGCCGCTGCCTGCTGTCGTCGACATGGAGGCAGCAATTCAGCCGGGGTCACCCAGCGTGCACGATGCCGCAGACGGCAGCCACGGGACCAACGTGTGCTACACCTTCCCCCTACAACCCCAGGGGCCGGGAGCCTACGAAGCAGCCGTGGCGGCGGCGGGCGACAACGCCGTCGTTGTGAAGCGCCGCTTCATCAACCAGCGCATCATCGCCGGTGCCATGGAGCCGCGAGCCGTTGTTGCGTCGCCCATGGGCATGAGCAACGAGATGACCATTTGGTCGGCGACGCAGATTCCACACATTCTGCGTGTGCTCCTCGCCCTCGTGACCGGCCTGCCGGAGAACTCCCTGCGGGTGATCGCTCCCGACGTCGGCGGTGGATTTGGCGGCAAACTCCAGATCTACCGCGAGGAGATTCTCGCTGTCCAGATTGCCCGCAAGTTGGGTCGCCCCGTGAAGTGGGTGGAGACGCGCAGTGAAGACATGGTCGCCACGCACCACGGACGGGACCAGATCCAACAGATCGAGATCGCCGCCACGAAGGATGGCAAGTTCATCGGCCTGAAGGTCGAAATCCTGGCCAATATGGGGGCCTACCTGCAGATCATCACGCCCGGCACACCGTTGCTGGGGATGTTCATGTACCCGGGCATCTACAAGATGGACGTGTATGACTTCAACTGCATCGGCGTCTTCACCAACACCACGCCAACCGATGCCGTCCGTGGAGCGGGACGCCCCGAGGCAACGTTTGCCATCGAGCGCATCGTGGACGAACTCGCCGTCGAACTCAACATGGATCCGATGGCGTTGCGCAAAATGAATTGGATCACGCACGAGGAGTTCCCCTACACGACATCGGCGGGACTCACCTACGACACCGGCAACTACGAGGCTGCCACAGCCAAGGCCCTCGACCTCTTTGGCTATGACGCCCTCCGGGCCGAGCAGGAGCAGCGGCGCGCATCGGGTGACCCGGTGCAGCTGGGTATCGGCATCTCCACCTTTACGGAGATGTGCGGCCTGGCGCCGTCACGCACACTCGGCGCACTCAAGTACGTCGCAGGCGGCTGGGAGCACTGCACAATCCGCGCGCTGCCGACCGGCAAGATCGAATTGATCACCGGCACCTCCCCTCACGGCCAGGGACATGAGACGGCATGGAGCCAGATCGCGTCGAGCATCCTGGGCGTGCCCGTCGACGACATTGAGGTCGTCCACGGCGACACCGGTCGTGCGCCGTACGGCATGGACACCTATGGTTCTCGCTCCCTGGCTGTGGGTGGCCAGGCGATCAAGAAGGCGGCGGAGCGGCTCGTCGAGAAGGCTCGGATCATTGCAGCCCACCAGCTGGAGTGTTCTGGCGATGACCTGGAGTTCGTCCAGGGCGAATTCCGCGTCAAGGGTGACCCCGCGAAGTCTCAGCCTCTCGCGGCCGTCGCCTTCGAGGCATTCAGTGCCCATAACCTCCCCGATGGAGTGGAACCCACCCTGCAGGCGGAGGCGACCGTTGACCCGGATGACTTCTCCTATCCACACGGCACCCACCTCTGCGCCATCGAGGTCGATACCGAGACGGGGAAGGCCACGATCCGCACGTACGTGGCCGTGGATGACGTGGGCGTCCAGGTCAATCCGCTGATCGTTGAGGGCCAGGTGCACGGTGGGGTCGCCTGTGGAATCGCACAGGCGCTCTACGAGTCGGTGGAATACGACAAGGACGGCAACCTACTCACGGCAAGCCTGGCGGACTACCTCATCCCCAGCGCGGTGGACCTGCCCTCCTTCACCACCGATCGCACAGTGACTCCGTCAACGACGAATTCACTGGGCACCAAGGGTGTTGGTGAGGCCGGTGCCATTGCCTCGCCACCAGCCGTCATCAATGCGGTCGTCGATGCCCTGCGCCATCTCGGTGTCAACGACGTACGCATGCCCGCCTCACCCGAAAACGTCTGGCGGGCCATCCAGGTTGCACAGGGAGGTGCCAAGTGATTCCCATCGCATTCGACTATGTCCGTCCCGGAACCATTGATGAGGCCATTGCGGCCGTCGTCGCCGCGGGTGAAGACGGCAAGGTGATATCGGGTGGTCAGTCGCTCATGCCCGTGCTCCGGCTCCGGCTGGCTGCTCCCTCGACTCTCATAGACGTGGGCAGCATCGCGGAGATGTCGGGTGTGACCGATGCCGGTGACCATCTCTTGATCGGCTCGAACACCACGCACTACGCGGTCATGAACGATCCGCTGGTGAAGGAGCATGCACCGCTCCTTGCTCAGACGGCGGCCACCGTGGCTGATCCTGCTATCCGACATCGGGGCACCTTCGGGGGGTCACTGGCTCACGCCGACCCGGCCGGTGATCTGCCCACTGTGGCGCTGGCACTCGAGGCCACCATCGTGGCCAAGGGACCCAATGGCACTCGAGAAATCGAGGCGAAGGACTTCTTCGTCGACTATTTCACCAGTGCTCTGGAGCCTGACGAGATCCTCGTTTCGGTGAAGGTCCCCAAGCTTGGCAAAGGGTGGACGACTCACTACGAGAAGTTCAACCGCACCGCTCAGGCGTGGGCGACGGTGGGCGTCGCAGCCGCTGTACGACGCGACAATGGAACCATCGCCGAGGCTCGCGTCGCACTGACCAACATGGGCCCATCACCCGTGCGGGCCAGCAGTGTCGAGGCAGCTCTGACCGGGGCCGATGCCACCGTTGATGCCATCGCAGCGGCTTCGGCCAATGCCGCAGACGGCACTCGCCCGACGAGCGACCTGCACGCCTCAGCCGAGTTTCGTGAGCACCTCGCCAGGGTCCTCACCAAGCGCGCTGTGGTGACCGCGGCAGGCGTTTAGCAGTACGTGCACCACTGTGGGCCGGTCCTTCGGGACCGGCCCACAGTTCGTTGAGTGGCGGCTTGTGGTGCACGACACGCCGTGAAGTGCCTGCACAACCCGCCACTCAATGAACTGATATCACCCAGCGTCGGCCGTCACGCCGCGGAATCCGCGAAGCACCACGAGCGCTCCCACGCCAAGCAGGGCCACTAAGACTGCAGCGGCCGTGGCCGAGAAGGGCACGACGACCGCCGTCAGCAGGATCGCCGAGCCGGCGATGAGCAGACTGCGCGCCGCCGCCATGCCGCCCGTGAGCCGGCCACGCACCTCATCCGGCACCTGCTGCTGCACCAGGGCCGCCAGGAGACCCTGGGCATACGCCGTCGTCGCGCTGCCCACGAAGAGCACGACGGCTGGGATCCAGACCGCGGTATAGATGACAGATGTCGCGATGAGCGGGATACCCAGGAGGGCGAGCGCGACAAAGGTGCCGTAGCTCTCGAGGAGTTCACGCCGGACGACTCCGTGGGAGCCGGTGAGGGAGAGGGTGAGTCGTCCCACGAGCACACCGAGCACGCCGCTGACGAGCACGGGGGTCACCAGCGACTCTTCCCAGTCGCTCGCGAGGATGACATTGGCGAACTGCGTCGGCACGGCGACGCACAGCACCAGATCAGCGACGACCACCCGGCGGAGCACGGGATGACTCGCCAGAGTGGCGAGGACGCGACCGGTTGCCTCGCGCTCGTCTGCGCGACGCGGAATGGGGACCGGGCGCGTGATGACCGCAATCGGCCACGCCACGAGGCAGAGCACCACTCCGACAGCAATGAGCGTCACCCCCGGACTTGGGCTGAGGTTGGCGAGGAAGAGCCCGAGTGCTGCTCCGATGCCGAGCCGCAGGATGCTCATGATCTCTGCGGCACCGCGAGCACCGCTGGGCACCATGGCTGCCTGGGTGGTCGCCAGCGCCGGGATGCATGCACCGGCAAAGATGCCATCGACCAACGTCAATGCGACGAAGGCGCTGTCGGCCGTTACGTCATTGAGCAGCAGGGCGGCCGTTGCAAGGCTGACGACTCCCTGCAGCACGATGCCGACGATGAGAAGCCGCCGCGGATCGAATCGATCGGAGATAGGCCCGCTAACGAGGCCGCCGACCGCCAAGCCCACGGCGAAGACGGCCGCCGCGATACCGATACCGAGTGCGTCCCCCGTGAGCTCGGTGGTGTAGCGGAGGCGACTGACATCGCGTCCGCCGTAGCCGATCGCCGCGACAAGCATGACGAGCATGAGGGCGAGGAACCGCGGGGAGTGGCGGACCTCGCCCAGGGCGGAGCGCCGCAAGGCGCCAGTGAACACGGACTAGCGGACCTCGATGATCGGAAGCCGCAAGGCTGCGGGGGCATGGTCAGGGACGACCGGGTTTTTGGGTGCGATGGGCGCCATGGCGACGTACGCGGTGCCCAGGAGCGGTCGATCATCATCCTCGCCCTTATTGGGCCACATGGCGAGAGCTCGTTCGGCCTGCGCGGTGATGGTGAGCGAGGGATTGACCCCGAGATTGGCCGTGATGGCCGAGCCGTCCACGATGTGGAGTCCGGGATAGTTGTACACGCGGTGATAGGCGTCGATGACACCGGTTTCCTCATCGGACCCGATCGCGCAGCCACCCACGAAGTGTGCGGTCATGACCGCGTCGAAGTTGTCGAAGGCATTGGATCCAGCGACACCATCGATCTTCTCGGCGATGCGGTGAACCACCTCGTCCGATATCGGGATGTAACTGGGTGCCGGATTCGACTCATCCTTGTTGGTGGCCAAGCGCCACCCCCATCGGCCACGCTTGCCGGTCAGCGTCAAGGAATTGTCCACCGGCTGCATGACGAGGGAGATGACTGCTCGCTCGCTCCATCGACGGACATTGACCAGTTGGGCCGCATTGGAACGCTGGCGCCACAACTCCTTGCTCCAGGTGCGCCACCGTGGCTCCCCAGGGCGCGGGACGGTGATCACCGATTGGAGCAGCCCCATGGAATTGGAGCCCTTGCCGTAACGACACGGCTCAACGTGAGTGCCCTCGTCATCGGGAAAGAAACTCGACGTGATGGCGACACCGCGCGTGTAGTCGGCAGCCGGGGACTTGGCGACCGCCCCGAGGATGGACTCGGAGTTGGTCCGCGAGAGCCGACCGAGCATCCGGGATAGCCGGGGCAGCCGGCCCTCATCCTTCATGCGATGGAGGAGTCTTTGGGTGTTGTAGGTGCCCGCCGCCATAACGACGTGCTGCGCCGTGAAGGTGCGCGTCCGCTTGCCCCAGGAGCCGGTGCGCTTCGTCGTGACGGTGTATCCGCCCGAATCTCGCGGCTCAATTGCGGTCACCGTCGTCAGTGGATGAACTATGGCGCCGGCATTCTCAGCGAGACCCAGGTAATTCTTCGGGAGGGTGTTCTTGGCGTTGTGCCGACACCCCGTCATGCACTCACCGCACTCGGTGCACCCCGTGCGGTCAGGCCCCACCCCGCCGAAGTAGGGATCAGGTCGGGAGACCCCGGGACCATCCCCGAAATACACGCCCACGGGTGTCATCTGAAATGTGTGGCCGACGCCCATGTCATCGGCCACAGCCTTCATGACAACGTCACTCGGCGTCATGGTGGGGTTGGTTACAACTCCGAGCATGCGGCTTGCCTGGTCGTAATAGGGAGCCAACTCTGCGGCCCAATCGGTGATGTGAGCCCACTGCCGATCCTCAAAGAATCTCTTGGGGGGCACGTAGAGCGTGTTGGCGTACACGAGCGAACCGCCACCGACGCCAGCTCCGGCGAGGACGACGACATCCTTCAACACATGGATGCGCTGGATCCCTGTGCACCCGATCATGGGCGCCCAGAGGAAGCGTCGCAACCGCCACGAGGTCTTGGGGAAGTCAGCGTCCGTGAATCGGCGACCTGCCTCGATGACCCCTACGCGGTATCCCTTCTCGGTGAGGCGCAGAGCAGCGACGGAGCCGCCAAACCCTGATCCCACAACGAGGACGTCGTAGTCATAGCCGGACACGATGCCTCCTCAGATCCTCAGTCGTCCCATGGTCCCCACTGCCCTAGCGAGGATCTGTCCCCATCGTTCAGCGTCGAGGCCGAGTTGGGGGCCGAAACCCAGAAGTCGCTGGGTCGCAATCGTCTGGGGTTCGGTGTAGTTGAGCAGGCCCCCGGGACCGTGCCGATGACCCAGGCCTGAATCGCCCACCCCGCCCATCGCCGCACCCGTGGAGCCCCACGAGGCGGCGTACCCCTCGTTGATGTTGACCGACCCCGTGTTGAGCCGGCGGGCAAGTCGGCGACCGGTGCGCAGGTCGCGGGTGAGGATGGCGGCGTTGAGGCCGTACTTCGTGTCATTTGCCCGACGGACTGCTTCTTCGTCATCGAAGACCCGATACACGGACGTCACCGGTCCAAAGGTTTCTTCGCGACACAGGGTCATGCCCTCGGTGACTCCCTCGAGCACGGTGGGCTCAAAGGCGAGCGGAGCGATATCGGGTCGCGCGCGTCCACCGGCCAATACGGTGGCCCCACTCGACACCGCATTGTCGACATGGGCGCGTACCCGCTCCAGGTGCGCGGGAGAGATCAGGCAGCCGAGATCTCCCGTCCAGCCGGGTTGGGATGCAATCCGCAGTGACAGCACCCTCGGGATGAAGTGCGCAAGGAATGAGTCGTACACGGCATCGTGGACGTAGATGCGCTCCATCGAGATGCACAGTTGCCCGGTGTTGGCGAAGCAGGCCCGAACGGCTGTCTCGGCAGCCTTGGCCGGATCGACGTCGGCCCGCACGATCATTGCATTCTTGCCGCCCAACTCCAATGTGCAGCCAATGAGTCGCCGGGCGCATCGCTCCGCAACGACGCGACCCGTCGCGGTGGATCCCGTGAACATGACATGGTCAACCGCATCGATGACGAGGGGACCCGCCACCGGACCTTCTCCGGGAATAATCGCAAGGAGTCCATCGGGAAGTCCCGCGAGCAGGAACTGCTCAGCCACCCAGGCCGCGATCAAGGTGGTCTGCGGGTCGGGCTTGAGGAGTACGCCATTGCCGGCGAGCAGTGCTGGCACCGCATCACTCGCCGCCAGGGTGAGCGGATAGTTCCACGGGGCGATGATGCCCACGAGACCGACGGGCTTGTGCACCTGCTCCACGCCGACGAGCACCGGCAGCGCTCCGCGGACTCGGCGGGAGCGCAGCAGTCGAGGCGCGGACTTGGTGTAGTACTGCGAGACGACGGCTACATCAAGGACCTCCTCGAGTGCATCCGCTCGCGCCTTGCCTGTCTCCCACTGCAGGATGTCCAGGGCTTCATCGCGCTTGGAGATCATCAGGTTATGAAAGCGGCGGATGATGCGCACGCGCTCACTCACCGGTGTCTGCGCCCACCCGCGCTGCACCGTGCGGGCACGATCAGCTGCACTCTGCACGTCGAATTCCGAGGCTAATGGCAGATCGTAGAGCCGACGTCCCGTGAAGGGGGCGGTCACCTCGCGCACCTGTGCCTCAGGGCTCACCGCAAGGCGAGAGAGCAACGTGGCGGATACGGGAGGGAGTGACGTGACGGTCATGACCTGATGCTACGCATGCGACGCCGGATGGTGGTCGTCATACACCGAAACTGCCTGCTGCACCCTCTCCTCATCCCACCCGAGGTAGGGGGCAATCAGGGGTGCCACGGCGGCCGCGGCCACTCGACCACCGTCCACCGATTCGGGCGTGATCCGCAAACGACGGACGAGGACGTCATCGAGATCCAGGGCTCCCTGGCGCGTTACGGCGATCACGGCCTCCGCCGCGAGATGGCGACCGGCGGGGGGAATCGGTTGACGCAACGCCGGATCCGCCTCCAGCAGATCAAAAACCTCGCTGATTCGTGATCCATACCGGCGAAGCAGGCGTTCAATCATGGTCACGGACAGCCCCCACCGCTCCGCGAGACTCGCTCGATCAGCCCACAGTTCGGCAAATCCGAGGGCCCCGACAAGAGGAATCTCCGCCGTTGTCGAGGGCCCGATCTCCCCACCCCGTCGATCATCGACCGACGCATCCGGTGCCTCACTGAGCCGTTGCTCTGCAAGATCCGCGACAGCGGCATCGACAGCATCGGCAGCCATGACCCGATAGGTGGTGTATTTGCCACCCGCGATCGCAACAATCCCCGGAATCGGATGGAAGATCATGTGCTCCCGGGAGACCTCCGTCGTCGCCTCCGAATCATCCTCTGCGACGAGGGGACGGTAACCCGCGTACGTTGCGATGACGTCCTCGCGTCGCAACGGCCGTGCCAGCCAGCGATTGGCCTGCCCGAGGAGATAGGTGATTTCCTCATCGGTCGCCTGCGGATCATCGAGCGGCTCCTCCTCCAGGCGGGGAGTGTCCGTCGTACCGACAAGCCAATTGCCCGCCCAGGGCAGCAGGAAGAGGACACTCGCGGGGGTCCGGGCAATCACCGCCGTGGTGGATCGGATGGCATCGCCGCGCACGACGAGGTGCACACCCTTGCTCTGCTGCACCCTGGGCTCAGCCTCCGGATCGACCATCCTCAGGATGTCATCGGTCCAAATTCCCACCGCGGCGACGACGACCCCGGCGCGTACGGAGTAGCGGGCATCCGTCAACACGTCGTGCAGTCGTACGCCGACGACCCGGTCATCGTCAATCAGCAGCCCCTCCACCGCCGTCCGCGTGAGGATATGAGCACCATAAGATGCTGCCGTGCGTCCGACAGCGACGGTGTGACGCGCATCATCAATCTGCGCATCATGGAAGCGCACGGCACCGGCCATCTCCCCGGCATCGAGATCCGGCGCAAGCTCCTTGGCCTCATCCACATTGAGGCTTTTGGGCCGCGGCATCGTGCCGCCGTAGGAACCAATCCGACTCAACGCGTCGTAGAGCCGGATCCCCGAGGCAACGTAGGGGCGCTCCCACCGACGACCGACAGGGAAGAGGAAGGGAATCGGTCGGACCAGATGGGGTGCAAGTCGATCAAGGAGGAGTCCCCGCTCCGTCAGCGCTTCGTGCACCAGGCCAAATTCGCGCTGCTCGAGATAGCGCAGACCACCGTGAGCGAGGCGTGATGATCGTGACGACGTGCCGGCCGCGAGATCACTCTGCTCCACCAATGCCACGCTGAGGCCCCGGGCAGCCGCATCCAATGCAGCACCGCAGCCGACAACTCCCCCACCAATAACGACCACGTCCACGGCGTGGTCGCGGACATATGACACGGATCGTGACCTCGCCGCGAGGTCCAGCCGGTCGTCAGTGACGATCACTCCTCCAGTGTCCCCCTCTCGACG
>FLOH01000291.1_pt1 | contig 123800 bp, 91 predicted proteins | sample 756751 | NCBI WGS metagenome assembly FLOH01 (sample SAMEA4026879, study PRJEB14308) | marine metagenome | biome: coastal water; material: water | depth 74 m
TACGCTTGCATCCATTTTGTCTGTGACAAGTCCATTTTTTCTGCCAAAGCATAATTAAATATAGTTGGATTAAAGTATTTTCTAATACCACCAGAAAAACCATTCACGTAATGAATTCCAAGTGTATCAAGTGCAGTCTCAGAGTATAAATCATAATTGGTAGTAAAGATATTTGGTTTAGGCAAATTTGAATTTCGGTATAATAGTTTTCGATAAAAGTGCTTGTATAAATCAATAAGTGGTTGGTCTTTACTAAACTCTTTGTTCTCTTCGTTTATACATTTACGTATTAAATATTCTTGTGCTTGCTTTATGATTTTGGAAATCTTTAAATAGATATCTTTATTTATTCCAGAACATTCAACATTGGTATTTTCATAGAAGAATTTCAAACTTAGAAGTGTACCTAGAAATATTTCAAGATTTGAATTAAACTCCTTCTTTGATGTGTCAATATGTATAGAAGTTTTAAGCCAAATATTATCTTCTTCTAATAAAATACTTTCGAAAAACTCTTTTGCTAATGATAACATTGTAGGTATTCCAACTTCGATCCAATCATCCCCATCTTTTTCTTTAAATGACGAACAACCAGCTCCTAGTAGAAAGGATAAGTTTTTCCCGTCAAGCACCTTATTAAATGATTCCTTGATTCTTTCTAAAGGTTCTTTCCCATTCTTATCTTCTTTTGCTAGAATATTTTCTGATCCTTTAAAGAAGAATATTTTTGAATCTTTATCCATATGCAGTAATGTTAATAGCGTTGGAAATAATTGCACTCTTTTGCAAATTTTGGTTTGCGGGTTGGCTTGTGCGATTTGCTAATGTGTGCAATGTGCGTAGGCTACCCCAATTGCCCCAAAGGGCAAAAGCGCGTTGGCAAAACAAAATCTTTTTTAGAGCAGTTTGTTTCTTTTCAGTTTTTCTAATTTGGTTTTTCAATTCTCAGTTCAGTTTTTCTTTTTTTTCGCCTTGCAGGTAACTTGTATGTATAGTTTCTAGTACCTTTATTTTCCATTACATACCAAAATGTTAACTATATCGCTCCATATTGGTATGTAGTGTGTACTTACTCGCTTTACTATTGAAATTTTGTAGTTTAGAAGTAGCGTTATCCATTCGTTAATGTAGTTAATTGTCTAACAGACTTTAAAGTGAATTATTAATTAAATAATGATCCGTTAATAATCCATAAATATAAATCCTTAAACAACACAAGTCAAGGGCAAAAAAGATTAGAAAAGCCCTACCCAAAAGGGTAGGGGAAATAGAAGATAAAAATGTTAATATGTTGTAATAGAGTACATTAATATATTTCGTGCTTGCAAAAATATTTTTTTTCAATTTCATCTCATTATTCTGATTTTGATTCAACTTGGTTAACAACCGGTATCATATTAGTAATTTGGAATAGCCTTAATCAAAAGAGTAATTACCAACTAATAAAGTAAGAAAAAGAGTTAATACTGAGATATTTTCTACCAAATAGTTAGCGGTTTCTCTTCATAAGTCTTTACGTTTCTATTCTGTCATTATTCACTATTGGGATCAATAAATGAATAGTTTCTCTGTTTTTGTGAAAGATTCTGAATCAATAGTAACTATGTAAAAACTACTATTATAACCTGAAAGACTAATTCTGTGTAAACCTACAGAGTTCAATGTTCTACTAGTAAGCTGCTGCCCCATCATATTGTATATTGTAACATTAATAGTACCTTGATAAGTATTGTCAATTATTACCGATTCATCCTCAGTATAAATTTTTGTTTTATCCAGTAAATCAATTTCGTCTACCGCTGATGCTTCATTAAAATATACTAGAAATCGATCAGGATCATCATCAATTTCCGAAACAAAAGAGTAACTAGGTTGAAGCTTTAAATCAATAGTTAGATTTTCTTTTTTGTCTTTAAATAATAATTTTGGTTGATCACTAATTGTCCCTTCTGCAATGGATATTGTATACACCCCTGTAGCTCCTACCTTCAATGATATTGGTATTACGAGGTCTTCACTAAATGTTAATTCATTAATTGAAAACTTCTGATCATCATTATGTGAGTATATCTGAGGTGCTTCATCTTTGCCAAATAATTTCCAGGCATCATATTCAGCATCAAAATTTTTGGTTGCCTCCTCATTAAAATGAATATATGTTTTGTCATTATATCCGTTTCCATCTACCTGTAAAACCAACAAATCATTAACAGTATTTATCGTTTTATGGAAATTTATTAAAGTATGTAATCTTGATGAGTTTGGTATGGTTAAAATTGCATTGGATTCTACCTTTGTAAAAAATCCATTCATTTGAGGAATTATACCATCTGTTAAACTTCCTACTGAACCGTTCCAACTAATATATTGACCTGCATCCCCATCATAAACATAAACTGAGGCATCAATATTAGTTTTTGTAAGTTCATCCCAATCAATGGCTGATGGGTATGGATTCCCCATAAGATTCCATCCTTCTCCCTGACCTGCTGTATATGTTAAAGCCGGCGATGTTGAATTATTAAATATATAGTCACCACTATTCGGGATTTCGGTATAGGTTTTTGTCACATTGTTTTCATAAGAAACCATGTAACCTCTCCCTATGATAAAATTGTCCTCAAATTCTGAATTCCAGTTCCCATCATCACCCTTAGTGTTTATCCAGTAATTCGTTGGTTCATCCCAACTATAGAAATCATCATTTCCTGGTATTGGATTTGTACTTGAAACAAACTCAGGGCGGATTGTTTGTGAGCCAATAGGGCTTGAAAGAAAATGCCAGCCAGATGAACCTGTGTATTTGGGAATGTAACGCCCAATTGTAATACTGCCTGATACACTTCCATTGGTAATAAGCGAACCTGTTCCCGTAGCATCAGAATTTATTATCAGGCCTGAAACACCAGCATTATTAATAAAATTGCCATTAACCGTAGTGCTTATTTGTGTATCTATAATTAATTGAACTCCGCTTTGTATAGTTAAATTATTTGTGATTAGATTTTCGCTTAAAGTCAAATCACAATTAATAGTTGCACTAGTCGAAGAGTTTGGTACACCATTACTCCAAGAATCACTAAATGTCATCACTGTTGTTTTAGAGGAGTATCCACCATCATCATAAACTACATATGGTGTTTCATTATACAAGGCTATGCCGGGGTATTGTATTGCACCTTCCGAAAACCCTGCTGTACCAACTACTTCCCATCCACTTAAATCATCAGGATATTTCATAACTGTAGCTTTATTACTATTTGCCAAATCCACAAATGCCACATAAGGGATATTTCCGTATAACACTAAATCAGCCCTGTTTACCGAACCAGAAGAAAAACCTTGTGAGCCAACATAAACCCACGATCCACCTGCACCACCAGTAAATTTCATAACTGAAATTTTATTATTTTCTTTGAATACCACATAGGGGATACCCCCAACAACATCAATTTTAGTATATGCTGCTGAATAGGTTGAAAATCCAAGACTACCTACACTCTCCCAGTTACTACCGTTAAATTTCATTACAGATACTTTGCTTCCCTGGTCATAATCTGAGAAAACAACGTAAGGTGTTCCATCATATATTTTAATATCTGTATACTCAGCCTGAGAATTTGAAAATCCTGCTACACCAACAACTTCCCAACCTGAAGCTCCATTTCCTGTGTATTTCATGCAGGTTACTGCTTTATCAGACTCATTTCTATCCTGAAACACAACATAAGGAATACTACCATCCATAGCTATTTTAATATATTTCACTTCTCCAGGTGAAAAACCTAATGTTCCTTTAGTTTGCCATGCTCCTCCATCTAAATACATAACCGATGCTTCGTTCGACAGAGGGATTTCCCTGTATGCAACATATGGAATACTGCCATATAAATCAATGCTTGTATATGAAATATAACTGTTTGAAACAGCACCTCCTGCAACAAGTTCCCAACCTCTATTCATGCTTGCAGTATACTTCATTACCTTTGCTTTTTCATCATCATTTATATCAACAAATACAACATAGGGAGTGTTTCCATCCATTACAATATCGGTGTACTCCACATAACCATCAGCGAATCCGGGACTACCTACAACAGTGGCACCATATTCCCATGTTGTTGTCTGAGCAAAACTGATATTATAAGATATTGAGATTAGGAAAAACGAGATTAATAATAATTGAGTTTTCATTTTTTAAACTTTAGCAGGTTAATTGTATATTCTTTTAGATTTTCTTTTTAATCTCATCTGAAATTTCATAATTTCACTATGATGTTTTAGTTGTTGTTGTTGTTGTTGTATTCTTTGATCTCGTGATGAAACTTACCTTTCCATGGTACAGTATAACTATCCCAAACATCAGGTTTATTATGTTGTTCTTTCATTTGAGCCATGGTTAATATTTTTCCATTACTTCGTAAATTAATCAAACCATAATGTGTACCTGAACTACTATTTGCACGAGCTAATTCGGTCGAAAAAAACAAAGGGTGATCACCTCTTGTATGTCTGCATGAAGAACCAACTGCATCCGACATAGGGTGGTCAAACGATTTATTGTCTCCCGATGAAACAACATTTACCATTGGCTTAACCTGTTTAAGGAAGTCCACTAAATAATCAGATGAGCCGTGGTGACATGCTTTAGCCACGTCAACTCTAAAGGGGTTTTCATCTCCATAATAGTCCAATAAATGAAGTTCTGCAGGGATGTTCAAATCACCACCAAGTAAAATAGAATGCTCTCCGTATTTAAACTTTAAGATGATAGAATGTCCGTTAATAGTATGAGAATCGCTGGTACTAGGATTATTCTTTACTATGTCTTCTGCTACAGGGAATGTTAAATACTCTACTCTGTCATTTTTATCACCAACTGGTACAGGTCCCAATACTTCGATTATCAAACCTTTATTATCAGATGTGCCGTAGCCTTCTATAGTCTTGTGGTGTATGGTTAAACATTTAGCTCCTTTAAGCCTGCCTTGCTCCTTTGCATCAATAGCGCCTTGCCAGAATTTCTTAAAACTACTCATAAGGAATCCTCCGTTAATGAGCCTTTTAGCATCCTCTAGAGTGTTATAAGTTTCAGTAAGTATCTTTTTAGTTTTACCATTAATAATTCGTTTTGTTGTTCTCCCCATCTTTGTGTTTCTTCCGGAGGGTTTCTCACCATATCGTATTATTCCATTGTGATAAATATGTCCTATATGAAAGCGATGATCATTTATAACCGATGTTAAACCATTGAAGTGATCCCAGTCAGGGTGGCTCATAACTATTGCTTTTATATTAACCTTCCCTTCATCTTTCAAAATACGTCTATATCTATATAAGAGGAATTTGTAAAATTTATTAGATGAACCTCCATCCACAAGTATAATACCTTCTGGAGATTCTATTATAGCTCCATCACCTTGACCTACATCAACAAAAAATATCTTTAGTATTGGAGAATCACATATATCTTCTTTTTTAACCCAGCCAGATTTTCCTCTTCCCCTCGCATCAACTTCATAAGCATTACTGCTTTCACCAACTATGTCAAGTCTTGTTCCCAATAGTACATGATTTACAACTTTCTCAAGTTCTTTAGTCTTAAAAATTTGTGTTTCAGGTTTGTTACCGAATATTGTTTCCATCTCATTGTATATTTGATTAATAAAAAATTCAATTCAATAAATTGAGTCGGGCAGTATTAAATTCTTAATCCCATCTATTGTAAACTACATTTATATGATCAACCATATCTCTCATAATGTAAAAAAATCCATGTTGATCAGTTTCCACATAGCAAACTTCCGTGCTGATATTATTCTCATCAATAGCTCTACAAGCATATTTGGTAAAAACAACACTGCCGATATCATTGTCATAATTCAGCATTTTTAAAGCCTCCTTAATTATTACCTGAGCATAATCTTCACTCCACCCATTATAACAATTTGGATGTTCTACAAAAAGATCTTCTAAAAATGTAATTGTCTGTGTGTCTTCCATTTTTTTTGGTATTAGTTGTATTATTCATGTTACCAACGGTTTGGCTAAGTGCTGTACAGGATTTCGGAGTACTTTATTTTCAAAACGTTATATAGTTTGTGCAAGTATCAATGTTGAACTACACGCTGAACCCCGTATTGCATTTCGCTTATGTTAGCTTTTCGTGTTTAATCATATTTCAATATCTTTCAATTGTGAACTGCTACTTATTTCATAATACTCTGTAAAAATTCTATATATCTTTTCAGTAGCATCCTTTAAGGAACTACAAGTCCATTTGTAAGCAATAACCTCTTTACTTTCATTTGTTTGTGAAGTGCATTGCGAGGTCATTACCCAATTAAGAATATTGCTTTCTGTTTCATTAATGCCTGTAATGTAGATTCCAATATATTCTTCTCATGACTTACATTGGCAATAAACTGACTTTTAATTTCATTTGCAGCAATGGCTTGATTTTTTGCCAACTCAAATTCAGTATTCTTTTTTTGTAGAATATCGTTAATATTTTGAAGCTCCTCTTGAGACTCCTTTAATGCAAGTTCGGCTTCTTTACGTTTCGATATGTCTTCAACAATTCCCTCATAATGAAGTATACTGCCATTTTTATCGCGTACAACCCAAGCACTTTCATTTACAAACATGCTACTGCCATCTCGTCTGTTCCAAATATCTTCTCGTCCTGAAATAATGTACTTTTCTTCCAATAAATCTATAAATGCCTGCCTGTTCTTATTTTTGTTAAGATCCAATTCTTTTAATTCAGGTAAACTATTGTATCCAAGCATATTAACTAATCCGATATTGGCAAATATTATTGTGCCGTCTCTTGAAGTTTGATACATACCTATTGTTGCATTTTCCACAATACTTCGGTATTGTTCACGACTATATTCCAGGTTCTTGTTTAACTCACTTAACTTTTCTTTCTGTTCCGTTATTTCCTTATTCTTTTTTGCTGATATTGCATAGCTTCTCTTCCTTTGATTAGATTTAAAAACTATAAAAAATATTATGATAGTTGATATAGCAAAAATAAATATCATGAAAAAAATTACAAATAACTTAGTGTCTTTTTCACTTTCAAGTTTAAGTGTTGTAATTGAATCTTTCTGTTTTAGAATCTTATTTTCCTTTTCATATTTCTCCGACTGATATTTAACTATTAGCTCATTTATCATCGATTGACTCTCATTGTTGAAAATCGTATCCTTAATGGCAATGTATTGTTTTAAGTATCCATATGATTTTGCAAACTCAGACTTCTCTTCATTGATTTTTGAAAGTAATAGTAGTGATTTCATTTCAAACTCCTTTAAGCTAATATCTTGTGATAACTTAAGGCTTTTATATGTGTATTCTTCTGCAAGGACAGTGTTATGAAGAGCAAAATATATTTCTCCAATATTGTAAAATGATATGGCAATTCGTTTTTTGTCTCCAACTTCGTTTTTTATTGCCAACGCTTTTTGCTGGTAAAAAAGGGCAGTGTCGTATTCCTCCATTGCGAAGTAAACCTCACCAATATTACTAAAACAAATGGAACGTAGTTTAATATTGGCTGTTTTGCTTTCCAGGTTTTTGGCATTATTAAAATAGCTAAGAGCCTCATCCAATTTATTTTGTTTTAATAATATATCTCCAATATGCAACAGCATATTGATCTCCTGAAGTTGATTTTTACTATTTTCAAATTCTTGTAAAGCTTGTTTATAATATGCTAAAGCTCTTTCGTTTTTATCCCATTTTTCAAGTATTACACCAAGTCCTAATGTTGTTCTAACAAGGTTTTTCCTATCATCAGTTTCAATATATATATCACGTGCTCGCTTCATTAGTCCAATGGCGAGCTCATAGTCGCTATAATTTGATGCAATTGCAGATAGTCCGATATATGAACTGGCAACTCCATTTTTATCACCTAAAAATTGAAATTCAGCCAGGGCTATTTCGTAGTAATGCTTCGATTCAATATATTTACTCCAATCGTAATAATTACTAGCAATACGGTAATCAATATTTGCTTTTTCCTTTGGAAATTCGATGGGGTCTATTGCAGCTATGGCAATCTGGTATATACTGTCGGCATAACTATAGTTACATTGTCTGTTTTTACTGCTTGCAAGTTGTAATTGCAAATCGATAACCTTAGAGTTATTCTTTATTTCTTTAGCAATATTTATAGCAGCAAGTATATATTTATCAGCTTTTTCAGGATTTGATTCAAAAAAAATATAAATCAGACTAATTGCCAGATTCAGACGTTCTTCAGGAGTGAATGTTGTGTCAGCTTCAAATAAGTTTTTCAACCTATCGTTCGGTGTAGTATCCTGAGCATTTAGCCCAATACAGTAACCCATAATAATTAAAAGCACTAACTTATTCAAATTCGAAAGGAATAATGATAGTTGGTGTTTAATATCTCGGTTGTTAATCATTATTATTATACTGCTCATTTAAAAGCAAAAAGTTTGTGTTAAATAAATTGAGAAGATTGTCAACTTCTTCAATTTCAAAATTGTTTATCTTAATTTCAAGCTCACTGCAATAGCTTTTTAATCCGTCATTACCATAATTAATCGCTATAAGATTTAAGGCAGCCATAAACTCTAATATAGTACTTGACATTTTTGTTGTGGATGCTGATTTAAAATAATTGTCGTAAACTTCTGATATATCACCAATAAAATTTTCATTTGATCTATTTGCGATAAATTCATGAAAATAGTAGCTCGATTTTTCTTCAAAGGCAATCTTGTTAAAAATACCGACCAATGTCCGTGTTAACTCTTTTTGAGGAATTGAACTATTAATCAGGATTACATTATTGTGTTTGCAATCAAATTTTGATATTGTACTGCACATCACTATAAAAACCAAATTACGGGTTGTTACGGTTTTACTAAGAATATTTAATGCCTGTTTAGTTTTTTCATCCGAAAACCCATAAATAATAACAACATTTTTGTTTGCTATTTGTGTTTTAGCTTCAGCAATATTAGTAACAATTTCGTTCTCGTAATTCTTAATACTACTCATATTAAATGCCTCACAATCGTATGGCATATTTTGCAATATCAATAGGTTAATGAAATTTTTTGTTGTAGTGGAAGATATAATTGGCATCTTATTTTCAGAAATACTATCAACAACTTTAATGTTTGGAAAATACACTGAGAACTTCGTTCCTACTCCTTCTTGGCTTACAAAATTGATAGTTCCATTCATCATTTCCACAAGTCGTTTTGTAATTGTTAAGCCAAGTCCTGTTCCCTGTGTTTTGGAGTTTGTTGCAGATTGGTTAAATGGTTCAAAAATATGTTGGTGTTCATCTTCATTAATCCCGATTCCGGTATCGGTTATAACAATTAATAAGTTAACATCATCATAATTTTCTGATCTATCAGCAATTATATCTATAATTATGCTTCCATTGTGTGTGAATTTGATTGCATTACCAACCAAATTGAATAGTATCTGGCGTAACCTGAGTTCGCTGAAAAATATTGTTTCAGGTAGTTCAGGTGAGAAATTTGTTTTTAATTCAATATTTTTCTCGTACGAACGATGTGAAAATATTTGAATAATATCTTCAATTACTAACTCCGGATGAATTTTTTCGTAATCAATAGTAAACTTTCCTGCTTCAATTTTGCTTAAATCAAGTATGTCGTTTATAAGAGTGAGGAGAGTTCTACCACTTGACTTAATAACTTTTAAGTGGTTAAGCTGTTGTGGTTCAGTAACTGATTCGCTAAGAAGTTCTGCAAAACCAATCACGGAATTTAATGGAGTTCTAATTTCATGGCTCATATTTGCCAGAAATTCGCCTTTCGTTTTGCTATTTTGTTCGGCTTCTTGCTTTGCAATTAGCAGCTGTTTTGAATAATTATCAAGTTCTGCCTTTGTTTTCTCAATTATTCTATTTCTCTCCAATAATAATTTATTGGTTTTGTTCTTGCTAAACAAGTAATAGGATAATAAGATAACAAACCCCAGGGCTAATATAAAGGCACTCAAAATTAGTAAACTAATGGATTTCTGTCGATTAATATCTAATTCTGCAATTTCGGCATTTTGTTCAAGAAGAGTGATATGGTTTTCTTTTCTTTCACTTTCAAATTTAAGCTGCATCCGTGCAATATCTTTCCTTACATTAATATTATTAATAGAATCTTGATATTGATAGGATAATTCGAGATAATCAAATGCTTTTTCATAATTTTTTTGTGTCCTATTAATAATGTATAAAGCCGTATAGAATTCCATTGTAAATGCTTTTGCACCTATGTTTTTCGAAATGTTGAGGCCGGGTAATAAATATTCCAGAGCCTTATCGTACTGGCTTAGTGTTGTATATAACTCACCCACCTGTAAATACGAGTAAGCTTCACTATATAGATCATTTAAACTTTTATTTATTACAAACGCATCCAGATAATATGACAGAGCACGATTATATTGTTCTAGAGTTTCATAAATATTACCAATATCATTATAGCAAATTGCTATCCCTTTTTGGGAATGAATTTCCATGTTAACATCTAGTGATAATTTGAAATACTCAAGTGCCTTTGGATAGTCTTTTTTAGTTGCGTATACATTTCCTATATTGTTGAGGTTTATCGCTATCCCAAGTAAATTGTTTATTTTTTGCTCCAATATCAAACTTTGCTTGAAATAATCCAATGATTCATCGAGATTGCCAATCATCATTTGGATATTGCCTATGCTATTAATTGCAATGGCCTGGCTTTTAATGTTGTGGGTTTCTTCTGCAAGTTGTAGGGCAATTATGTGGTTTGACAGAGCTGTTTGATAATCATCAAGGCGACGGTAAACAACCCCTATATTGTTGTATATTATTGAATGTTGATTTTTATTATTGATGCGATTTGCAATATCGTGTGCCCAATTATGAAATTTTAGAGCGGAGATATATTCACCATTATTTCTAAACCTAACGCCGGTTCTGTCAATATCAAAGGCAAGTTGATTAATTAAGATTGAATCTACGGCTATAGTATTAGCTAATTGCAGATAATTATCAATTGTTATATTATTAAATTCATTAATAGAATTTAACTCCATAATCTCAACTAGTTTAACAAGCAAGGATATACTTGTCGAATCGTTGTCGGAGGAATTGTAGCTGGAATACAGACTGTCGAGTACTGAAGTGTTTATTTCTTGAGCAGAGGCCGAAATATTGAAAAAGCATACTAATATTGTTAATATTAGACGTTGGAATATTCCCCGTAAGGATATAAGAAATACGTTATTCATTCTCAATAATCTTATTTCTCCAAAAACCACTAAAGTACAAAAAAACTCATAGTAGGATTTGGATTTAAAAAATAAGATAGGCAAATATTGATTCTAAGTCAGATACGAATTCTGATTAAGAAATATAACATTAACCAAACTTGGATATTTACTTTTTGTGGAGCAGTAATTGATTTCGATTGGCAATATTATATCCATTTAAGCAAAGGAAAATCCATTCTATAACGCAATAACTCGTTTTTCGGAAAAATCCTAAAAGCATAGTCATAAACCCCTGTATGTTCCAAAGGAAATTCACATTTAAAATTTGCTTTACCAATGTTGGATTTAACAAGTGCTAATTCATATTTAAACGAAATCTTTCGTACCTCACCATCAACTTTGTTACCCATAATAATTTCGGCACCAATATCAGTTGGGTCAAGTCCGGGAATATTAAGTGATATTTCAGCAATAAAATGATTACCAAATTCCAATGGTTTGTTATCTGCATCTGGGACTATAAGTGAATCCAAACTTACATTTTTCCATGCATCCCGGAGTTTGTTCTTCCATGCTACCAATGATTTTGCGGGAGCGAAACTATCTTTGTAAATCTCTTTTCTTCGTTCGATTAAAGGAGTGTAATAAAGTTTGTAATAGTCCTCCAACATTCGTTGCATGGTAAAATTAGGTGCTACCTGAGCAATTGTGTTTTTAATATAAGAAACCCATTTGGTAGAAACCCCTTGTTCGTTTTTATCGTAGTATTTTTTCACGATTTCATTTTCAAAGGTGTTGTAAATTATTTGAGCATCTAATTCATCCTGGAATTGTTGATTGGCAAATGTTTTTGATTCTTCAATTGCCCAACCTGCTTCTGGTTTATAACCTTCGGCCCACCATCCGTCGAGAACACTGAAATTTGCAACGCCATTCATAACGGCTTTTTCGCCACTTGTGCCCGAAGCTTCAAGAGGGCGTGTTGGTGTGTTTAACCAAATGTCGACACTGCTTGTTAATAGTTTACCCGAAATCATATCGTAATTCTCGAGGAACAACACCTTCCCTATGAATTCTTCCATTTTACTGATTTCAATTATTCTTTTAATTAAATCTTGTCCGGCTTTGTCATTTGGATGTGCCTTGCCTGAGAATATGAAAATAACAGGTTTCCTTTTATTATTTACAATTCTTGAAAGACGTTCAATATCTGTAAATAACAGATGAGCTCTTTTATAAGTTGCAAAGCGTCGTGCAAAACCAACAATTAATGTGTCTTTTTTTATTTTTGCTGTTGAGTCAATTATTAGTGATGGTGATTCTTGACGTTTCGTAAGATCGTTTTTCAGCTTCTCTCTTATTGCTTCAATTAGCTTTTTCTTCAATGCCAAACGTGTATTCCAAATTTGTTCATCGGGCAGATTTAATATTTTTTGCCATGCCTTTGGATCCGACTGATTATTTTCAAAATCCTTATCAAAGTTCTCTTTGTACAGCTTTTGCCATGCTTCATCGGTCCATGTAAAATAATGAACACCGTTTGTAACATGCCCAATATGAAGTTCTTCGGTAAAATAACCGGGATATAAACTGGTGAACATCTCACGTGAAACCCTGCCATGAATTTTACTAACGCCATTTACTTCCTGTGAAAGTCCGGTTGCCAGCAAACTCATCGAGAATTTCTCGGATGAATTTGAAATATTATGTCTACCCATAGCCATAAATTGTTCCCAGCTAATTTGAAAAATTTCGCTATAGTGATTCAGGTAAGCCCTAATTAAATGTTCTTCGAACGAATCATGGCCTGCCGGAACGGGGGTGTGAGTCGTAAACAAGGCATTGGCACGCACCAACTCTCTTGCAATATGGAAGTCTACTTTATGAGCTTCCATCATATTTTTAATTCTTTCCAGTCCGCTAAAAGCAGAGTGACCTTCATTGCTATGATAGATAGTGGGTTGTAATCCTAAACTATAAATAAGTCTTATTCCCCCCACGCCAAGTAATATTTCCTGCTTTAATCGGTGCTCATTGTCGCCGCCATATAGTTGAGCCGTAATACCACGATCTTCAGTACTATTGGCCTCTATATCTGTGTCAAGTAAGAATAATGGTATTCTGCCAACGTTTACACGCCAAACCTTTGCCGTAATCGTTCTTCCAGGTAAGGCAATCAGTACAGTAACCCAATCACCAGTATTATTCCTTACAGGAATAATGGGCAACTCGGTAAACTTTTGAGCTATGTAATGAGCTTGCTGATCGCCAAAAATCGACAGCTCCTGTTTGAAATATCCATTACGATAAAGTAAACCAACAGCTATTAGATTCTTGTTAGAGTCACTCGCTTGTTTTAAATAATCACCGGCTAATATCCCAAGTCCGCCTGAAAATATTTTCAAACTATTGTGTAGCCCATATTCCATACTGAAATATGCAACCATCTCGTCGGGTTTATCCTCTGCTTGCTTCATGTAATCCTTAAAATCAGCATAAACTCCATTAAGTGAATTAATAAAACCAGCATCATTCATCAATCTGTCGATATCTTCTTTTGAAAGTGATTCAACCAGCTTAACAGGATTATATTCAAACAATTTCCATTTTACAGGATCTATACCAGCAAACATATTTGTTGCTGAGTAATTCCACGACCACCATAAATTGAAGGCGAGTTCTTTGAGTGGCAGTAATTCTTTCGGTAATATGTTTTGAACGAGTATCTTTTTCCATTCAGGCTTATGCGAATTCATGACAGCATCAATTTTAAGTGTTTCAGTATATTTTTTTGCTGGAAGATTTATTTTCCTTTTTGATGAATTATGGACAGCTAATGCCCAAGCTTGCATGTAATTGTGGGCCATTTGCTGCCAAAGAGCCTTTTTTAACACCTTGCCGGTTTCTTTTCTAATACTGGTATGATCGGTAAGATTAACAAAATCCAGAATGGTATTTTCTATTTGCGATATGGCTCTACTGCCTTGCCCTTCGTGACGTTCAATTACCTTAACTGAATTGTGCTCTAGCACAAATGAATTTGTAACCCAATCGCCAAAGCCTGCATAGTTTGTAGTAAGAGTTGGAATTCTAAACGCAACACTTTCCAATGGAGTATATCCCCATGGCTCGTAGTAGGATGGAAATATTGATAAATCGAACCCAATTAAAAAATCGTAATATTGAAGATTTATTACTCCATCATTACCATTCAGATAAACAGGAGCAAAGATAATATGAATATTATCGGATTCATGGTTTGTTAATCCCAGATTTTTAAGTTCGTTTAAAACAGGATCATTTTCAGGCTGATGAAGATGATGTGTTAAAAATCGATCTACTCCGTAAAAATTCCCATTTTCTGACAAGACCGGATCATGATGACCAGCCGGAACGGTTATATATGCAACTATTTTTTTTCTAATATTATTCTTAATATTATTTAATGACTTAATAAACAAGTCAATTCCTTTGTTTGTATATTCGTATCTTCCACTGGTAATGAGGAGTAGCGTATCTTCATCATATGTAGCTCCGGTATGTTTAGATGCTACTTCCAGAGCTATCTTTCGTGCAGCTTTTCTTTTCTTTTCAAATAGATTTGCCTTTGGAATAAAGTCTTTCTCAAATCCATTGGTGGTAATAATTTGTGGTTCAATACCAAAAAACTGCTTACACTCTTTAGCGGTAATTGTGCTAACGGTTGTAAAAACATCTGCTTCATTTGCTGAAAGCGACTCAAGTGAATGTTTGCTGATAATATTAAAATCACGAGCAATACGATCGGGTTGATACTGTTCAAAATTTTCGTAAAGAGGAAAACCATTGCCTGCAATTGATCTTCCCATAACAGTGGCATGAGTAGTAAAGGCTGTGCTAATTTGTGGTGCTTTATTTTTTAGATAAAGCACTCCCGATCCTGTCATCCATTCATGAAAATGTGCAATAACGTTAATAGGATAGGGTAGTTGGTGTTTTTGAAAGCTTTCAACAACCTGTCCGGCAGCATATCCAAACATAGCCGATTCAATATAATCCCATTCACCATGGAGGGAGTCAAGTTTATAAGTTTCCCACAGATGAGTAAATATCTCATCTTTTTTATTGAAAAGAGTTGTGAAGTCGACAAGGATAACCTGTGGATTTCCTTCGATATTCCACCTTCCTGTACGAACCTTGAGGCCTTCTTTGGATGCAATTGCTTTCCATCCTTCAAAAAGGTTAGGGTCTTCAATAAAATCAGGATTTTTAGTGGTTCCTTTCCAAACGTCGGGACCTATGAGGATATAATTATCATTGAATTCTTCAATTATGCTTTTGGCTTTTGTAGATATTACGGTGTATATACCACCTATTTTGTTGCAGACTTCCCAGCTGGTTTCAAAAATAAATTCGGGATCTATATTCATTCTAGCTATTCGATTTAGTATTTGGTACTCTTATTTATTAGAACCGGCGAAAATACAAATTATGAGAAGACCAGATCAAATATGTGGTGTTATTTAATTCATAATTAATATAACCAAAGCTTTGTAAAATTGTCAGCGCAAACCTTTTCGGAAGATGATTATTGACATTGAGTATTTAGTAATTTAATTTTCACTAGATTTGTAGTGAAACCAAAATGAGTGCCCTTTTTACATGGATTATGCGTTAGAACTTCGTTATGAGAGGTGTGAGTACGATAAAATATGACTTTTTGAAATCAATGCATAGCACCGCTATGGTGAGGTTTCAAAAAGTAGCGAAGCGCTATATTTTGAAGTAATTACAGCTAGGAATAGATTTTCTAATGCATATTCCTGGTTTAACCTTATTTGGTTTCGAAAAACAATCTGCTATGAAGAAAATTATCCTAACTATTTTTCTCGGGTTCATACTTCAACATAATCTCTTTTCTCAAGGATGCTTACCCAATGGTATTACCTTCACAACCCAATCTCAAATTGACAGTTTTGCTATTGTTTATCCTGGATGTACGGAGATTGAAGGTATGATTTATATTAAAGGAGAGGATATAACAAATCTTGACGGGTTAAGTGTAATTACCTCAATTGGAGAAGATCTTTATATCGGATCTGACTATTGGGATTACGGTGTGAACAAAAAACTTACGAGCATTGAAGGATTAAGTAACCTTACATTCATTGGTGGATCCTTATACATAAATGGACCTGTTCTTGAATCACTAAACGGACTTGAAAGTTTAACACGTATTGAAGAAAGTCTCGTAATCGGACCGGCATACTGGGAATATGGAGTGAACTCTAGCCTCACGAGTATTGAAGGGTTAGGTAATATAACATATATCGGAGGTACAATAAATATAAGGAACAGCCCGGTGTTGGAATCGCTCGCCGGACTCGGAGGTTTAACTACAATCCAAGGAAGCTTAATACTTGGTGGTTATGGAGGTGGTTTACCTTTACTGTCAGACGTAAGCGCTCTTTCAAATATTGATAGCATTTACGGAGGATTTACTGTGACAGGCATACCAATACCTAGCCTTGATGCATTTAATGGTATCGATTATGTGGGAAGTATTTGGGTATCTGGACTAAGCCAGATTGATAATCTTCAGTGTTTTAGTAATATAACATCGTTGTCGGGAGGCCTGAAAATAGGATACATGCCCTTACTTACTAATTTGTCAGGATTGGAAAACCTGACTTCAATTGGCGGAAACCTGATAATACAAGGAGGCTCTGGTTTAGAAAATTTCAATGAGTTATCAAATGTTACATATATTGGTAGCAATATTGAAATTGGGGGTTACTATCAATCAACCACAATCCTGAATGATTTGTCTGGCTTACTTGGAATCAATGTAGTAAACGGAGATTTAACAATTGAATATAATGAGTCTCTTTTCAGCCTTGTAGGTTTGCAGAATATTTCATTTATCGACGGAAGTCTGACTATTGCGTATAATAATAACCTATTAAGTTTAACGGGTTTGGATAATCTTCAAATTGTTGATGAAGATATTGAAATTTCAAGAAATCACGAACTGACAAATTTGTTCGGTCTGTCAAATCTGGAGATAATCAAAGGTTATCTGACTATCAATGACAACTCTACATTAATCAACCTGATGGGATTGAGTAATTTAACAGAAATATCAAAATCATTAACCATTTCAGAAAATGATAATTTGCTAAATCTTGAGGGTATCTCCAGCCTGGTAGAACTAGGCACTGGCCTTAATGTGTCAGGTAATAGTTCATTACAAAGTTTATATGGCCTTGAAAATCTTCAGACAGCCAGTACAGTATCTATTAATTATAATGAAAATTTAACTGACCTAAGCGGATTAGGCTCGTTGGAAGAAGTAACTTATTCATTAAATATTAAAGGCAACGATAATTTAAGCAGCATTTCTGGCCTGAGCAATCTTCAATCAATTGGAAAAAATCTTGAAATATCCCTAAACCCTTCATTAATGAGCATAGAAGAACTTACCAACCTGACAGTCATTAATGAGAATCTGACAATATATGGTAGTGCACTTGCTGATCTATCAGGTTTAATTAATATTGGTGAAGTTGGTGGCACATTATCATTACATGAAAATGATCTGTTAGTTAACTTAGTTGGATTAAACAACCTGACAAAAGTCGGAGGTAATTTATCAATAAATGGAAATGAATTGTTAATTAATCTCACTGGGTTAAACAACTTGACAAATATTGGAGGTGATTTATCACTGTATGGAAATGATTCACTTACAAGTCTTTCCGGAATGAATAATTTAATCAACATTGGGAGTAGTATTAAAATAGGTAGTAATAATAGTTTGGTTGACTTGTCGGGTTTGGAAAATATTACAAGTATATTCAATCTAATGTTGGGATCTAACAATTATGAAGGAGGTGGAAATAGTTCGCTAGTAAGTCTTAACGGTATTCAGAATATTGAGTTGATAAGAGGAAATATAATCATCTGTGATAATGACAAACTTGAAAATCTATCAGAACTTAGTAATTTAACTTCTGTTGGCGGGAGTGTATCAGTATGTTATAATGACAAGTTAGGTAGTTTGAATGGATTAAATAATATTGATATAATATCTGAGAATTTGTATATTGAAGGTAATCATTTGTTAACAGATTTAACAGGTTTGGAGAACCTTGAAATAGTTGGCGGCTCGGTTGCCATTGACACAAACAATGCTCTTTCAAATTTATCTGGTCTTGATAAACTTCATACAGTTTATGAGAATCTAAGAATTTGGGAAAACAACTCAATGACAAGTTTAACAGGACTGGAAAACCTTGAATACCTGTGGTATGGCCTTACATTACAAAACAATGACACATTGCAGGAAATCACAAGTCTGCAAAATCTAAAAACAATGTATGGTTATATGGTTATTGATTCCAATAATCAATTAAGTAGTTTGAGCGGATTGGAAAATATTGATCCTGAAACAATTAAAAGCCTGTCTATTACGAGAAACCGTTACCTGTCAAGTTGCGAAATTCGTAGTGTTTGTGAATATCTTTCTCTACCATTTAATAGTTACAATATATATAGTAATGCTGTGGGATGCAACGATTACGATGAAGTAATAGAAGCATGTCAGATAGTATCTGAAAATGAGAATTTCATTTCAAGTTTAGTAATGATTTACCCAAATCCGGCAGGATCATATATTAAAATCAGAAATGAGGATCAGGTTAATGAAATAAAACTTATTGATTTTACGGGACGAATAATTTTACAGAAATCACATGAAAACGGATTAATTGATATATCAAAAGTTCCGGATGGAATATATACTGTGATCATGTATTTCGACGAATTTATTTCTACAGAGAAACTCATTGTCAATTAACCTAAACCTAATAGAAATGAAAAAAACAATAATTACTATATTATCATTGTTGATTTGTGTGTTTGTGAGTTCACAATCTTGTCTTCCGGATGGTATTCTACTTAGTACTCAGGCGGAGGTTGACAGTTTTCAACTCAATTACCCAAATTGTACTGAAATAGAAGGATATCTGGCGATAAGGGGAAATGATATAACAAATCTTAATGGATTAAATAATATTACTTCAGTAGGTCACTTGTCAGTTAGTTATAATAGCAACCTTGATAATTTTTCAGGTTTGAATCAATTAGTTACTATTGCTGGTGATGTATATATCTATCATAATGATGGATTATTAAATCTTGATGGAATAGAAGGACTTACGCATGTTGAGGGTGACCTTAATATTTCAGATAATGATAACATTGAGAACCTAAATGGTTTAACTAGCCTTGAATATATTGGAAACAAACTTCATCTGTATCAAAATTATAATCTCCAAAGTATTGAAGGACTGGTTAGTTTAGTTCATATTGGGAGTCTGAATGTTAGTAGGAACAGGAATTTGATGAGCCTGAATGGTTTACAAAGTATAGTTTCTCTTGAAAGTTTAAGTATAGTGGAGAATAATCTTATAACTAGTTTAAACGGATTACAGTACCTCACTAACATAACCTATAATCTTCAAATAGTTGGTAATCCTGAATTATTGGATATTTCGGCACTTGGACAAATTAGTTATATAAGTGAGCAATGCAAGATTTATTCAAATAGTTCATTAATAAATCTGGATGGACTTGATAATATAATGTACGTTGGTGATTTAAAGATAAGCGGGAATAATAGTTTAACTGATATATCAGCACTGGATAATATTTTTTCGATCGAAGGACTGGAAATAGCCAATAATAAATCACTTACAAGTATTGATGTATTTTCAAATATAAGTGAAATTAATGGAGCGTTGAATATACAGGGTAATGCAGCACTCCTGAGTCTTAACGGGCTTCAGAATCTTACAAGGGTTGGAAATCAAATTTCAATTAGTTATAATCCTCAAATACAAGACCTGTCGGGCTTGCGAAATATTCAAAAAGCTAGTGGCTTACGTATCTGGTATAATGAATCGTTGCAAAATGTTGCAGATCTCGTCAACCTGGATTCCCTTTTCTATTATGGATTAACATTATCATACAATCCGAATATTACAAGTTTAGAGGGCCTAAACAATCTTTGTTATTCTGGAGGCCTTTCCATACAAAGTAATGACAAACTAACAAATATTCAGGGAATGGGTTCTCTTAACTGTGTTGCTGGTGATATTTTTATTTTGAATAATCAGGAATTAACCAGTTTGCAAGGACTGAACAATATTGATACTGTGATGGGAAGTTTTTATTTAGGCAACAACCCATCAATGGTTAACCTTATGGGATTAAATAGTATAGATTATATTTACGGCACCTTGTTAATACGTGACAATGAAAAACTTGCCAGTCTATCAGGTCTTGATAATTTGACAAAAATTAGATACCATTGTGAAATTTATAATAATGCATCGTTACTAAACTTAACAGGATTAGAAAATCTGGATACAATAAAATCTAGCTTAATAATTAATAATAACGATTCACTGGTCAGTTTAGCCGGCTTGGATAATCTTAACTATGTAGGTTATAAAACAGAATTAAAAAATCTGAATATTTATAATTTGGCAAACTTGTCGGAACTAGAATACATCGGAGGTAATTTTACAATTGAGAATTGTGATAGTCTAGTAGATTTGTCAGGTCTTCAAAACCTTAAGAGAATTAACGGTTGGTTTAAATTAGAATCAAGTAATAATATTCAAAACCTCACAGGAATGGAAAGTATTGAGAATATTGAAGGAGGTTTATATATAAACTCATGTTCGAGTTTAATAAGCTTAGTTGGTTTGGAACCTCTGTCATATCTGGGGGGCGATCTTGAAATTATTAATAACAATAAATTAGAATCATTGTCGGGTCTCGATAACGTTTCACTTATTGGAAGAAACTTTATATTAAAAAATAATGATACATTAACTGACATTAGTAGCTTGAATGAGGTTACTTCAATAGGTAATAACCTTAACATATCCAGAAATCAACATCTTGAAGATTTGTCAGGATTAAAGCACCTTGTGTCGGTAGGGGGCGAATTAGCAATAGATTATAGCTATTCAATTAAAAACCTTGACAGCTTTAATAATCTTGAAACAATTGGAAGTGATCTCGTAATATACAATAATGATTCATTGTTAAACGTAGACGGTCTGTCAAACCTGACATATATAGGAGGACATTGTAACTTTGGATGGAATGATGAGCTTATTAGTATTAACTCGTTGGATAATGTTATTGCATTGGGAGAGGGATTGTACATAATGGGCAACAAATCACTTGAGAGCGTTATTGGTTTTAAGAATCTAAGAAGCATTAACGGAAAATTAAGTATTTATGATAATATCAAACTAGAAAATATTGTTGGGCTTACTAATCTTGAATTTGTATGGGATGGCATCAGTTTTAATGATAATGACCAACTTGAAAGTTTACAATTTCTTAGCAAACTTAAGTATGTTTGGGGTACAGTTAGCATATATAACAATGATGCATTAACCAGTCTTCAGGGATTAGAAAATATTGAAAGTAACTCAATAACGACCTTAAAAATCCAATTTAACAACAACCTTAGAACATGTGAAGTAGAAAGTATTTGTAACTATCTCTCAAACCCCATAGGGTATACTTATATAAACAACAATAATTATGGATGTAATAGCCAGGTGGAAGTTATCGAGGCTTGTCAAACAGTTTATAATGATGAAATAACAATTAATGAAGAAGCATTATACTACCCTAACCCAGCATCAACCAGTATTAATTTTTCAGATGAGGTGTCTAAGGTAGTTATTTTCAGTTTATCAGGGCAATTAGTAATCAATGAGTTATCTGGAAATAACGGGATCGATTTATCCAATTTACCAAAAGGCATTTATATTATTGAACTCACTACCCATGGATCTGTTGTAAGGGAAAAACTTGTCAGAAACTAGTATTGATTCTCAGTTCTGGTTTGAAATGAATAAAAAATTGATATGATTTAATACTTGGTCGTCAGTTACATTTTATCCGTAATTTCACATTCAATTATTCAATCATTCAATCATTTATTAATTCTCTCATCCATAAACCGTCACAACAATTGTCCTACTTCCCCCATAATTCCTGAATTCACAAAAGAAAATACTTTGCCAGGTTCCCAGATTGAGTTTTCCATTGGTAACTGGTACGGTTAGCGACTGCCCAAAAACAGAAGATTTGAAATGAGCGGGCATATCATCGCGGCCTTCCATAGTATGCTGATAGAAAGGTGCTCCTTCAGGTGCCATTTTATCAAGTAAACTTTGTAAGTCAACCGGCACATCAGGATCGGCATTTTCGTTTATCATTAATCCTGCAGAGGTGTGCTTTACGAATATGTTTATCATACCAGTATCGGGGAGTTTCTTAAATGCTCCACTTATTACTCGATCGATATTATGAAATCCCCTCGACATTGAGTTTAGTCGTATTTCAATTTGTTGGATCATCGGTATTTTTTTAGCTAAGATACGAGGATTGGTTTTAATACAACTTTGAAATTCAACTTCTTTGATGATGGTTTCTTTTAACTTACTCCTCTTTTTCATGAACAATCAGATAAACATCCTCGTTATCCTTTTTCATGAAATATTTTTCACGAGCATATTTTTCAAGTAATACAGTATCGTTTTGTAATGTGTTGATTGCTGCTTCGTCTTTTTTGATTTCTTCAATATAATATTCCTTCTGATCTTCAAGTCCTATCTTAATCTTTGCAAGATTGTATTGCACAATAAGGCTTTCCTGATCAAAATATACCCACCAAACTACAAATAACAAACCAGTGTAGAAATATTTATTATTTATGTATTTTTTGAAAAACATATTGCCTAAATTGAGATACCAAAAGTAAAGTATTTACTTTTTAAAAGTATAGTGCTAACTAAATATTATAAACTTATTGCTGTTGATTATCCTGATTATTTTTATCGGTACTATCTGCCAAAAGTCTCCTGCAACATAGTATGCGAAATAAAATCAGGTTGAGTTTTAAAGATGCTTATATATTACCTTATAATTGTGACCGACCCTTTCATCGTTATCATTACCTCACCATCAAGAGTTATGATATAAACATCACATATGTAATAGTAAACGCCGTTTATACAATCCTGGTTATTATTCTGGTTTTTACCATCCCATTTTATTTCAGGATCAGTGGTGGTATACATGGTTTTTCCCCATCTATTCATTATAGTCATGTCAACCCTATTAACATTTGCTTTGGGGTTTCCATTTCTTGATCCTAATGGTACAAATAAATTATTAATATTATCACCGTTGGGAGTAAATACATTTGGTAGTTCATAAACCGGGCATTCATCATAGCCAATGCAAACGATGTTGCTAATTTCGCTAATGTTGCCCACCCAATCAATTGCAGTTACATAATAGCACCCAACCACTGTTGATAGATTATCATGTATAAAATAGGTAGTATCATCTGCTATATAATCTATTGAATCGATTAGCTGAGTATAGTCGGCCCCGGGTGGAGTATAATAAATATAATATTTAACTGCATCATAACTACATGAATCAAAAGGCAGATACATTGCCAATTCGTTTGTAATTTGCTCACAATCTGTGTATACACTTAGTATTGGTTTACATGGTGGAATATTATCAATGGGAGTTTCACATGTAAGTTGAGAGTAGTTAATTAATGGATCAATTAATCCAGGCAACGAGTAATGACCAACGGTTTTCACATAGTAACAATATTCAACATAGTTGGTCAAACCTTTGTCGCGGTAGTATCCATAACTAGTTAAACCAACTGAATCGTAAGTTGTTGAGCCCGGATCTTTTCTGTAGATAACTGTATATTCAATATCCCATGGAACTTTAGGAACCCACAATAGCTTAATTTCGTGATCAGTTGGCTCTGTACGGATAAATACTGAAGATGCATTTTGCGAGCGACCGATAGGTTTTACAATTAAGTTTTCGATATCAACACGATAGCTATATGGACCATTATGAGTATTAAGATTAACATCACCGTCAATAAAAATTGTATCATCAAGACTACTGAATGTAGCTATCAATTCTCCATTATCAGGCCAAATAATTCCATCATTTCGATACAGTAAATATTTGTATGGTCCAGGGTATTGTATTGTGTCCAATTCAATGGGTTTCGACCAAATAACCATCGCTTCTCCAATGTTTAAATCAGTACTATCGTTACTAACATGGGTTATAATTGGCACATCTCTTTTTAGATATGCACAAGCTTCGTTTGAGGCGTAGCTTTCAGCCTGATCAAAAAATACGGCAATAATCCTGTAACAATAATCTATTCCATGAACTAAGCCCTCACCATCATTATCATCTCTGTAGTTAATAGTATTAATATCATCAATCTCCTTTAATAGCTTGAAGCCAGTATATGATGGAACACCAGTTTCGCAATAGCCAGGCTCCCATCCCGAAGGCCCACTACGTCGATAAATATGATAACCAATTGCATTGTTACAGGTGCTTTTTTCCCAACCTAGGTTTATGCCAGTCCCCAATGGTTCGGCAATTAGATTTTCAGGAGCAGGTGCAATTACCTTTATAAATACTGTTTTAAAATTAACCAGATTAACAGGGAAACCATTATCTCTGGCTTTAAAAATAGTTGTGTATGGCTCCAGTCGAACATGGCTACATAGTGTTGGCCAATTAAAAGTAGTTGTTACTGTATCATTTCCTGAAGCAGGATCAGGTTCAATATAGGCAGGATTTTGACTTTGTTCAAATGGTCCGCCAAAGGCAATAAGTTCTACATTTGTTTGATCAGGATCAATAGCCGTAACTTCGAATTGAAGAAAGTCGCCGGCTACTACACATGTATCATCAATTGAATATATTTCAGGAGGGTCATGATCACAAGCCACAATATTGATTTGCATATCACGCCTTACTGTCGATATTTTAATTCCATAACGCCATTCTTCAATATCGAAAGCAACATTATATTCGGCTTGTAGCACCGGCGTTTCCCAAATCAAATCACCTGTTATCGAGTCAATCTTGAAATATTCAGAAGCTGTTGGATAGGCATAGCCCGGAATATCCCATCCACCTGCTCCCTTGCAAATAACTAATTTATATGAAAGGCTATCGCCATCAGGGTCATAAGCACCGGCATTATGAATAAATGTTTTGCCTACGCAACCCTGATCAATTGGCGGATTTAACAGTACCACGGAAGTATTATATCCCAGAAATGGATTTATTAGTAATTCAGTTTGAACAAACATGGGTACGTTAACCGAATTTGGAATATTAATCACGCCAAAATTTCGGTTTGGGTCCTCAACAGAAACAATGTAGTTTGAAGGGCCGGGATACGTGTGATTACCTTTATAGATGTTGAGTGTAATATCGCTAACGTTGGGTATAGGTTCGAAATATATCCTATTAATTTCATCTCCGGTTCCATCTCCCCAGCTTATTGGCATAACGGTTCTTGAGTCATCAGCCGGACTGGATGTTTTGGTGTACATTGTAATGGTAAACTCGTAAGTTAATCCATATAAGTGTTTATAGGTAATTTCAGCGGCTCTTTGGTGAGTAGCCATAGCAGAAAAAGCATACAGAAGAATTAGAAAAATAGTAGTGTAAATTTTCTTCATAGAAATTACTTGCTGAAAATCAAAATTACAATAAAAAGCAAATCCAATGCCAAAGAAAGAACCTAATAAGTTAAAAAGTTATTATGGAAGGCTCACAGTTACTTAAGGGTGGTCATCTTTGCCATTGATATCTAGCCATTATGAATAAAATGATGGGCTATACTTATATGACCTTATGTGTCTTATATGGTCAAAAAATCCCAATCAGACGTTAGTCCCCATTAATCAACTTTATCATCCCGGGTATGTCATTACCATCAAACCAATTAATTTCCTTATCCCTTCTAAACCAGGTCATTTGGCGTTTGGCGTATCTGCGAGTGTTGGTTTTAATCTTTTCAACAGCCTGCTCCAGTGTCATTTCCCCATCAAAATATGCAAATAGCTCTTTATACCCAACAGTATTTAAGGAATTATGATTTTTGTAATTGTGTACAGATTTTGCTTCTTCAATCCAACCCTTGCCAATCATAGAATCAGTACGATCATTAATTCTACCAACAAGAATTTCACGAGGAATGTCAATACCAATTTTTATTATTTCAAAATTCCGATGTAGAGGGTCATTTTTTCTTAACTCAGAATACTTGTGGCCGGTTTGCAAACAAACCTCAATAGCTCTCATTAGTCTTACCGGATTATTATGATCAACTTGTATATAATATTCAGGATCGAGTGACCATAACTTTTTTTCCAGTGCTTCAATTCCATATTTGTTGAAGAGTTCCTGTATTTCTGTACGGATGGTTTCGTCTATATCGGGAAAAACATCAATGCCTTCGCAAACGGCATTGACATATAGGCCTGATCCTCCTGTCATTATAATATAAGGAGAATCTGTAAATTGAGAATCGAGCAAATTTAGAACATCATTTTCAAATTTAGAGACATTATAGTTGTCAGTAACCGATAAGTTTCCAACCAGGTGATGAACTATTTCGCTTTGCTCAGATTGAGTAGGTGCAGCCGTACCGATTGGGATTTCTTTGTAAAATTGTCGTGAGTCGGCACTTATAATTTGAGTTTTAAAATGCTTAGCCAGATTAATAGCCACTCCAGTTTTTCCAGATGCTGTTGGTCCAACAACAACAATTAATTTGCCGGAAAACTTAGATTTTGCTTTCATGTTTGGAATGAAATATGAGAATTACTTGAGTGAAGAAATATCATCAGAATTTTCTTTGTCAGGATTATCAATAATCTTTACAACTCTGAGTTTTTTTTCATGGCCTTGTTGGAGCATAAAGGCATATGCATCATCATATGAGTTGTTTATTTCTCCATCTAGTATGGCTTCCCGAATTGCTATTTTAATATCACCAACGGTTTTTGATGGACTCAATCCAAAGGTCTCCATAATTATTTCGCCTGTTATTGGAGGTTGCCAGTTTCTGAGATTATCCATAGCCTCAACTTCCTTGAGTTTTCTTCTAACAAGCTGAAAATTATTTAAATACTTTTTTACTTTTTCCTCATTTTTGGATGTGATATCGGCATCGCATAACATCATCAAATCATCAATGTCATCACCAGCATCGAATAATAGTCGCCTAATGGCTGAATCTGTTACAATTTCCTGAGCCAGTACAATGGGACGCAAATGAAGTTGGACCATCTTTTGCACATAGCGCATTTTGTCATTCAGAGGGAGTTTTAGTTTTTGAAAAATTCTGGGAACCATTTTTGAACCAATAAATTCATGACCATGAAATGTCCAGCCTGTTTCGGGAGCGTATCTTTTTGTAACAGGTTTAGCAATATCATGTAGTACTGCACTCCATCTTAACCAGAGATTATTAGAATTTTCACAAAGGTTATCCAATACTTGTAAAGTATGATAAAAATTATCCTTATGAGCCTGTCGATTTATAACTTCAACGCCTTTTAGTTCTGCAAATTTTGGAAAAATAATTGCAAGCAAACCGGTTTCATCAAGTAGCTTAAAACCAATTGAAGGTTTGTTGGCCATAATAATAAGGTTTAATTCATCAACTATCCTTTCTTGTGATACTATGGTGATTCGATTTTTATTTCTTGCTATTGCATCTAAAGTACCAATATCGATTTTAAAATTTAGCTGGGTGGCAAACCTTATGGCACGCATCATCCTCAATGGGTCATCCGAAAAGGTAATATCCGGGTCGAGTGGTGTACGGATGATTTTGTTTTTAATATCTTCAACACCATTAAATGGATCCAACAGATCACCAAAAGTATTTTTTTGAAGACTTAACGACATTGCATTTATCGTAAAATCTCTACGATTTTGATCATCAGATAACGATCCATCTTCAACAATGGGTTTTCTCGATTGTGATCTATATGATTCTTTACGTGCTCCAACAAATTCAATAATCCATTCGCCTTTGCGGATCATTGCAGTTCCGAAATTTTTAAAATATTTTACATGAGTGCCTGAGCCCATCTCTTCAGCAACCTTTTTTGCAACTTTAATTCCACTACCAACCACTACAACATCAACATCCTTTGATGGTCGCTCTATTATCAAATCACGAACATAACCACCTATTACGAATGCTTTAACATTGGAATTTGAACAAACATTTGAAATAGTATGGAAAAAACTGACTTGTAGTTTATCCGCGAAGTTTACCATATTGCAAAAGTACAAAATATGTGAATAAACAAGCTACAATATAGGCTTGATAAAGAATCTAAAAACAGTATTTAGAGTGGTTATATATTATTAAATAATAGTGTGATATATTAACCGCATTTGTATATTTGTTGCTTCATTTTTAACCGAATAAACTTAAATAAATGTCGAAAAGAACAATAGTTGCCCTACCGGGTGACGGTATAGGAAAAGCAGTATTGGATGAAACAATACGTGTACTAGATGCAGCCGGATTTGAAGCTGAATACGTTGAAGGCGATATTGGCTGGGAATTTTGGAAATCAGAAGGAAACCCTTTACCTGACAGAACAATTGAGTTAATTAAAAAGCACAAAGTCGGATTATTTGGGGCCATAACATCAAAACCAAAGGATGCTGCTTTTGCAGAATTATCTCCTGAATTGCAATCAAAAGGATTGATTTATTCATCTCCAATTGTTGGATTACGTCAGCATTTTGGATTGGACATTTGTATGCGTCCATGTCATACTTACGTTGGAAACCCACTTAATTTTATTCGTCGTGCACAAGGCGATAATTTTGATGAACCTGAAGTTGATGTTGTAATTTTCAGACAAAATACTGAAGGACTTTATGGTGGTGTTGAATGGAGTAATCCACCTAAGCAAGTTTATGATGCTTTAATGACACATCCCAAATTTGTTAAGAATTTTGGTGATACACCTAAGGAAGAGATATCAGTATCAACAAGGATATTTACAAAAAAAGCTACTGAACGCATATTAAGAGCCGCTTTTGAGCATGCTAAAAAATATGGTTATAAATCAGTAACAGTTTGTGAGAAACCTAACGTAATTCGCGAAACATCAGGGATGATGTTTAAAATGGCTCAGGAAATCCAAAAATCGGATTATCCTGAAATCGAATTATGGAATACAAACATAGATGCTCAAATGATGTGGTTAACAAAAAATCCTGAAAATTATGGTGTAATTGTTGCCGGTAATATGTTTGGAGATATTGTTAGTGATGGTTTTGCAGGATTAATTGGCGGATTAGGTTTTGCTTGTTCAGCCCAATTCAATCCCGATTCAGGAATTGGCGTTTTCGAACCTACTCATGGTTCAGCTCCTAAATATGCCGATTACGATGTTTCGATTGTTAATCCAATTGCGATGATTGAATCAGCATGTATGATGCTAGATTTCATCAATGAAAATGATATTGCTGCTCGTATTCGCAAAGCTGTGGCTGAAGTTATTATCGAAGGTAAAGTAAAAACCTACGACATGATGAAGATGACTGGCAGAGCTGATGTTATTGAAAAAGGTGCTGCTTCCACACAAGAGATGGCAGACGCTGTAATTGCTAAATTATAGATCATGAACAATAAAGAACTAATAGAGCTATGGCCTGAAATCGAATGGATTCAGGACGAGGGATTAAGGAATCAAACAGCTCTTACCTGGGAGCTTGCTCTGGAAAGAAGTGTACTTAAGCCTGAAGACTTAAGAAGAATACCTTTTACACTACTTTGTGGACCAGATTTGAAAGTTACATTTATGGATCATAAACGATCAGTTGTACATATTGCCAGAGATGCCGGAAATAAAATTAATGAGATGTATCATGGCGAACTTCCTGTAAATATGGATGTGCTAATTGCCGGTGCTATCCTTGCTGATGTTGGCAAACTACTCGAATACGAACTTGATGCGGATGGCAAAGCTATTCAGGGAAACTATGGTAAATATCTGCGTCACCCATTTAGCGGTGTAAGTTTAGCCGAGGAAGCAGGTGTGCCAGCTGAAGTATGCCATATTATTGCAACCCATGCCGGTGAAGGTAATATGGTAAAGCGTACTACCGAAGCATATATTGTTCATCATGCTGATTTTATGACATTTTTACCTTTTAAGGATAGGTTGAAAGTTTAATTTCAATAGGATAATATGAATCATGAATTAAGTGCCTGATATTTTTCAGGCACTTTTTTTGTTCTTTTGATGCAATAAAAAAATGTGACTTATTATTATAGTATCCTCTTAAATATCAATATTTATTACTAGTGCAAAATAATCATTACCAATATCAGTATAACCATGCTCGTATACAAAATAGTAAATGCGGTTATCTTTTGTTTTATAGATGTTTGAAAAATATTTAAAATTAAATCCCCTCGAAATCATATCTTGTTTTTTAACCTTTGCTTTTCCAACAGGATTTAAGTCTTTTAGTATGTTTCGGTTTTTTTTAAGGATTGCATTTACATTTCTAATAAGTGCCGAATCCTCTCTGTTTTCCTTATTGTGATAGTTATTACGGCATTGATCGTTACAGAATTTTTTATCAACTCTGCCCATTAGCTTAGTTCCGCAATCGAGGCAAAAATTATCCATCGGGTTATTTTTTCATCAAAGGTAATAAACTCAATCTAAATGGATAACCTAAAGTACCATAAAAAAGTAAGGCTCCTTCCGATCAGTTGATCAAAAGGAGCCTGGTAGTATTGTTTAGTAGTAGTTAGAATGTATATCAACTAACATCAAAATGCGCTGATAAATCTATTGATTTATTAAGCTTATTCTGAAATTTAATTGGTATAATTTATGATCTTGATGTTATCTTACAATTAGTTTTTGTGAGTGAGAGTTTCCCCCGAAAGTAGTTTGTACAAAGTATAATCCAGCTTTGTAAGATGAAACATCAATATCAATACTTTTATTTAATATGTTGGTTCTGTTTATCATGCGACCACTTATGTCGATTATCGTTATCTCAGAACCGGTAGGAGCCGAAATAGTTATGGAATTAATGGCAGGATTTGGAAATACTGATACCGATTGCTCCAATTGTCTATCGGTAATATCATCAAGTATATCAACAACAAACCCATTCATTAGCATAACATTGTTAACATAAACATCATAGCTGCCTATTTCAATGTCGATGGGGATACTTACATTAACTGTAAGTAACTCATCGCTACTAACAACAATATCTTTGCCTTCAAACATAACTGTATTGTTATCATGATATACAAAAAGCACTTCGTCTACGCCTGCCGTCCAGTCGGTATTCTCGCCACTTATTGTTATTTCGCCTTCAAATCCTTGTTGAGCATGATCAGGGTCAACTGAGGTTATTTGAGGCATAGGAGTATATAACTGAACAGAAATCTCCGACTTATATATTACATCACCACTCGTCATTCCATTTCCATTGGCGGCATTATATGCTGCGTTGAAATTAACACTACTTGGTGCAGGATCTGGGGCAGTCCAATTCATGGTCCATGTGTTCATATTTCCCGTAGGTGTATTACCTGCTGAGGTATGAGTAACTGACTTATTAGCATTTGCAAGCTTTGTTCGTGTAGCTTCTGTAATAGTTAATAGCCCTGTTTTGTTACCTAACATATCTTCTGCGGTTAATTCGAAACCAAATTTAACAACGCCAGTGTGAGTTCCTGTTGCAACTATTGTATAGGTTTCGCCGGGTGTAAATCCCTCCATTGGGATATCAGTTGTAATCCAACCACCTTGGGAAATTGCTGTTCCGTTGTGGCAATCTGTACATGTATTTCCGCCATCGCCCATTGAGCCTGTCTTTCCACCAGGGCTTCCGCTACTATAGCTATAAAGAATTAATATTGCCGGAAGAGCAATTATTGCAATTAAATTGTAAAGCTTTTTCATCCTATTCTTATTTAGATTAATTAAAAATAATGGTTCGTGACGCGAAAATAGTATGGAATTTTTAAGATTCAAAGTTTTTGCCATTATTTAACACAATTTAACAAATGCAGCTAATTGTTTAAAGATGATAGATTATTAAAATAATGTGTTAGAAGACTTTAAGTTGCAAGCCCAAACTGGGATTGGTTTCTTTTAGAACTCATATAAAGTTCATATTTCATTCGCGAAAAAAGTAGACAATCTTATTCATCCTCAATCCCCTCAGTTGATTTTCAACCGAGGGGAGACCAAATTTCCTACCTTTGTTTTTAATGAGGATTAACTTAATTGCATTATTATAGATCCTACAATAATGCTTACTCTAAAGTAACTATTGCATTAGTATTAATTGTAAATGTAGCAGTAGGTTCTACCTCTAAATTGCCATGAATGGTAAGGGCTTTTCCTGTATTTATTGTAAGTGAAGCACCATTCTGAATAGTAAGGTTTTTACAAACAGCAGGAGAAGAAGGATCCTGATTTATAACCGGACTGTTGCTTACATCTGAAATAATAACGGTATTAGTTGATGAAGGTATGATATCTCCGCTCCAGTTCGACGGGTTGTTCCAATCTGTATCTGTACTACCGTCCCAAACTATATAATCAGTTTTCTCATACCAGTTTATTTTATCACCAGAATAAGAAGCACTTAGTATATCCATATCACCATCTCCATCCATATCGGCCGCATACACACATCTAGCTCCATTAGCAGAGGTGCTAATGAAATGTCTTGTAAAATTCTCACTACCATCATTTTCTAACCAGGCAATTTCATGATCATCATAAGAAGCACTTAGCACATCCATATCACCATCACCATCAATATCCGTAGCATACACTGAACTAGCTCCATTGCCAGCGGTACTAATGGAATGTTCAGTAAAAACCTCACTTCCGTTATTCTCATACCATGCTACTTTATCATCAAGAGTAGAAGCTGAAAGCACATCCATATCACCATCTCCATCAACATCGGTGGCATATACTGAACGAGCCCCATCAGCAGTTAAGCTGATGGTATGTGGGGTAAAAACCCCACTTCCATTGTTCTCATACCAGGCAATTTTATCATCAATATTCGAAGCAGAAAGTACATCCATATCACCATCTCCATCAACATCGGCGGCATATACTGAATAAGCTCCATTGGCAGAAGTGCTAATGACATGCTCAGTAAAAACCTCACTCCCATTATTTATATACCAGGCTATTTTATCATCATATCTAGAAGCAGAAAGAACATCCATATCACCATCACCATCAATATCAGTGGCGTAGACAGAAGTAGCTTGATTAGCAGAAGTGCTAATGGTATGCTCTATAAATACCTCACTTCCATTATTCTCATACCAAGCTATTTTATCATCAGAATAAGAAGCGGAAAGAATATCCATATCACCATCACCATCAATATCAGTGGCGTACACAGAAAATGCTCCAATGGCAGAAGTGCTAATGGTATGCTCTGTAAATACCTCACTTCCATCATTCTCATACCAGGCAATTTTATTATCAAAATAAGAAGCACTTAGAACATCCATATCACCATCACCATCAACATCGGCGGTATAAACTGAATAAGCTCCATCAGTAGAAGTGCTAATATTCATACCATTACCAATATCACCACCTTGACTAGCAACTAGTGGTGTAAATGACTGAACCACCGATTGAGTTATGTTAGCGTTTACATCAGTAACAGAAATCCCCCAATAATAAATTGTACCAGCAGTTAAGTTTGATGTTAGTGTTTTGCTTTGAGCTGTAGCTACATCATATGAAGTACCGCCGGTAAACGGATCAATATCGGTATCAATATACATTACATTATTTAAAGTCCCATTCCCTGATGAACTCCAGTTAAATGCGGGTGTTAAATCTGCTGCACCAGTTCCTGCTTGTGGAGAATTAAGATAAGCTGAGGTTGATAAGTTATCATACCATGCTATTTTATCATCATACGCTGAAGCAGAAAGAACATCCATATCTCCATCTCCATCAATATCTGTGGCATAGACTGACCTGGCTCCATCAGTAGAGGTACTAATAGTATGCTCTGTAAAAACCTCACTTCCATTATTCTCATACAAGGCGATTTTATCATCAGAATAAGAAGCTGAAAGCACATCCAAATCACCATCTCCATCAACATCAGCGGCATATACTGAATAAGCTCCATCGGCACTTATGCTAATGATATGCTCTGTAAAAACCTCACTTCCATTATTCTCATACCAGGCTACTTTATCATCTTTATAAGAAGCACTTAGTATATCCGTATCTCCATCTCCATCAACATCACAGGCATATACAGAATACGCTCCATCCGCAGAGGTGCTAACGCTATTTTCAATAAAAACCTCGCTTCCATCATTTTCATACCAGGCTATTTTATCATTATAATAAGAGGCAGAAAGAATATCCATATCTCCATCTCCATCAACATCGCTGGCATATACTGAAGAAGCTTCGCTGGCAGAAGTGCTAACAACATGCTCTGTAAATACTTCACTCCCATTATTCTTATACCATGCTATTTTATTATCATTCTTTGAAGCAGAAAGTACATCCATGTATCCATCGCCATCAACATCGGTGGCATAGATTGACCTGATCCCGACCGCCGATGTGCTAATGGTATGTCCGCTAAAAACCTCACTTCCATCATTCTCATACCAGGTTAGTGTAGATCCAGCAGCAGAAAGAACATCCATATCACCATCATGATCCAAATCTGCTGAATAGACATACTCAGCTCCATTGGCTGAGGTGCTAACGGTATGCTCCGTAAATGTCTCACTACCATTATTCTCGTACCATGCTATTTTATTATCAGAATAAGAAGCACTTAGCACATCCATATCACCATCTCCATCAACATCGCTGGCATATACAGAATAAGCCCCATCGGCAGAAGTACTAATATTCATACCGTTTCCAATAATTCCACCCTGATTTGTAACTAATGGTGTAAATGATTGGACAACAGATTGAGTTGTGATGGAATTAGCATTGGTAACAGCAACCCCCCAATAATATACTGTACCAGCAGTTAAGTTTGAAGTTAGTGTTTTGCTTTGAGCTGTAGCTACATCATATGAAGTACCTCCCGTAAATGGGTCAGCATCAGTATCAATATACATTACATTATTCAAAGTCCCATTCCCCGATGAATTCCAGGTAAATGTAGGGGTTAAATCAGCTAAACCAATTCCGGCTTGAGGAGCTATCAAATTGACTGTGATTGATAAGTTCTCATACCAGACTATTTTATTATCAGAAGAAGCAGCACTCAGCATATCCATATCACCATCACCATCAATATCGTTGGCATAGACTGAACGGACTCCATCAGCAGAAGTACTTATGGTGTGTGCTGTAAAAGTCTCACTTCCATTATTCTCATACCAGGCTATTTTGTCATCCAAATAAGAAGCACTTAGCACATCCACATCTCCATCTCCATCCATATCGCTGGCATATACTGAATAAGCACCATCAGCAGAAGTACTAATAGTATGCTCTGTAAAAACCTCACTTCCATTATTCTCATACCAGGCAATTTTATCATCACTGGAAGAAGCACTTAGCACATCCATATCACCATCTCCATCCACATCGGTAGCATATACTGACCTAGCTTCATTGACAGAAGTGCTAATAGTATGTACTGTAAAATCCTCACTTCCATCATTCTCATACCATTCTATTCCATCAGCATCTTTTGAAGCTAGAAGCATATCTATATCACCATCATCATCGAGATCTGTAGCATATACCGAACAAGCGCCATTTACATATCTAATGTTATGGTCTGTAAAAACTTCACTACCATCATTCTCATACCAGGCTATTCTATCACCACCCCAAGCATCAGAATAACCAGCACTTATCACATCCATATCTCCATCTCCATCAATATCGGAGGCATAAACTGAACAAGCTCCTTCAGTAGTACTAATATTATGTGCTGTAAAAACCTCTGCTCCATCATTTTCATACCAGGCTATTTTATCATCACTGGAAGAAGCACTTAGCACATCTATATCACCATCCCCGTCAACATCTGTAGCATATACCGATTTAGCTCCATCAGCAGAAGTACTTATGGTGTGTGCTGTAAAAACCTCACTCCCTGTATTCTCATACCATGCTATTTTATCATCATATGTAGAAGCCCCTAGCACATCCATATCACCATCTCCATCAACATCTGCAGCATACACTGAATAAGCACCATAGTCATAAGTGCCTACAGCCATTGCACTACTTATAATACCACCTTGATTTGTATTTAATGGTGTAAATGACTGAACTACCGATTGAGTTGTATTACTACTCCCATCGGTAACAGCAACTCCCCAATAATATACTGTGCCGGCAGAGAGTGATATAGTTAGTGTTTTACTTTGACCTGTACCAACATTATATGAGTTACCACTGGTAAATGGGTCTGCACCCGTAGAAATATGCAATACATTATTCAAAGTACCATTCCCTGCAGAATTCCAGGTGAGTGTTGGATTTAAACCTACAACACCAATCCCGGCTTGAGGGTTAATTAGGTTGACTGTGGGGAATGAATTAGTTCCATCTAAGTCTTGTTTATCTTCAAAAGAGGCAGAAGGCACATCCATATCACCTGATAATGTTGTGTTTAAATTAATAGCAAAGCCTATTTTCATTCCAAAAAACACATATAATACACAGAGAATAGTGATTAGCTTTTTCATTATAATTGTATTTTGTTAATAATGGTTTGTAATTAACAGTCTAAATATCAACAATATAATATAGGGAAAGTTTAAACTAATAATAAGACTGTCCTAATGGCACTAGACTATTATTAATTTGGAAGTGGATTTAGCTAGTATAGTCTATAAAAATAGAAAAAATTATTAATATAGGAGTTTATATATGAAGAAATATTTAAACATTGTTGCTAGCTTAAGTCATCTTTAACAAAATCTAGTATAGATAGGATTGGACCATTTCTTATTCTTAAACTTTGAATAGGATCTGTTCTGGAGTAGCATTTGAAAATATAGACCGATAAAACCCTTTACCATAGTATATAATCAATTGAAGTATCAAGATGGTAAGACCAATTTTCAGGAAATTCATGACCTGTTTCAGGGAAAACCACAAATCGGTTCTTTATTTCATAACTATCAAACATATATCCAAGTTTCTTTTGTTGTTGTATGGCCCAATCATTTTCCCCGCAAAGCAGTGCAACCTTAAGTCCTTTTTCTGCCGCTTCCTTAAATAATGTGCTATCAGAGTCTCTTGGGTATACTGCAAATGACAATAGTAGTCCTTTTACAGGAAAACTATTATTTAGTCCCAGTACTAAAGAGCGATAACCGCCGGCAGAAGGGCCTGCCAGTATAACTTGAGTAGTATCGACTGCATACTTTAAAATTATCTGTTGATAGATATCTTTCATGTTCTCTTGCCATTTTTCATGGTCATAAACTCTTGAATATGAACCATAAAAAACATCGCCTTGTGTATAAACTACTATAAAATCGTTTTGTAGCTTTTCTGAAAGATAATTGAGCTGTAAACTTGGAATGTTTCCAATCCCTCCATGCATGATTAGCATCATTGGATAGCTACTATCGTTAGTATAGTGATTTGGAAGCTGAACCATAAAATCGACAGTGCCTTGTTTATTGGCAGCCTCCTTAAGTTCATTGTTTTTGTCTATAAATGCCTCGTATCCATCAAGTTTTTCCAACTCATTGAGATAAGGAGGAAAAATACGTTCACCTGTTCGCAAATAATAGAACAGACCTTCATCATGACCTTGTTTAAGTATATTAAAACAATTATTGTATTGTTTCATACTTGCATAACGAAAGGATAATTCCCAGTAAATTAGATTATATCGCAAACTCATATCCTCAAATTTATCAAGGGCCTCAATACACAAATCAACAGATCTCTGATCATCAGTTTCATCTATTTCTTTAAGGGACTTTGTGAGATTGATATTTTCTTTGTTCAATGGTTTATAAGGCAATTCCAGAATATTTTGTGAGTATGATTCTTGAACGCAGATAAGGATAAATGATGCTACTATTAGTAATATTATTTTTCTCATTTTAATCTGATTTAGGTTCTTTATAAAGGAAAACTATTTTCTATTAATTTTCTGACTTATTAAGTTCTTTCAACAAACTAATTATTTGGGTATTTCCAGGACTTAATTGTTGGGCTACTAATACATTTTCCTTCGCCAGTAAAAGAATAATTATTATTTCTATTCTTTTCATTTGTAGTTTTTTAATTTAAGATATTTTAAAGAGGGATATTATTTGTTTTCCCTATAACCATCAATTATCTTACTGTCAACCCAGTAGATGTCATTTTTTCCCATTTGAGGATGCTCATATGAACTAATAAAATCCTCCTTTATTTTTTTGTATGTCAATAATTCTGAATTTTCAGATTCCATTACAATATTCGAAGACGTGAAGAAAAAATAACTACCATCAGGTGACACCATCGGACAGAATTCATTTCCTGTCATATTTATTTCATTACCCATTCTTTTGGGGGTACTCCAATGATCATTATTATTGAATGTTATGAATAATCCGTTCCCTTCTTTTCTTCCGTAGGATCTAAAGATCATATAATCTTCCTTAGGCGAAATAAATATATCTCCTTCCCAATATCCGTTTATTGTATCATTCATTTTAATTGGATCATTAAATTCATCTCCTGAACTTTCTGAATAATAAATATCTCTGTTATTCGTACCATCACGTCCTGATGAAAAATATAATGTCCCTTTTTCGCTAATTGTCGGGTAAATGTCATCTGATTCTGAATTTATTCCATTTTTTAGTTTTTCCGGATTCTGCCAACGACCATCTACTTTCCCAATTCGCCAAATATCCCAATCCCTTCTTTCTGTTTTAGTGGTATCTTCTGGTCTTTTTGAGACAAAATATAACCACTTCCCATCTTTGGTTATAAACGGATCTGCATCTGAATATTGACCTGAAAATTCAGCAACTTCAGGTTTATTCCATCTATTATTTTCATATTTCATTGAAACAATGACGAATTTCCTATTTGGTAGTATAATGGAATAAAAGAACTCCGAATAGTCAGGGGAAAAACATGTATTTATTTCTGTCATTCCTGTGGAAACAATATTTGGAGCAAATATCTCCGGTGTAAGACCAGGATCCTTTTGTCCCAAATATTTTCCTGTCAATATAGGAAAATTTTCTTTTTCTTGTTGATCAGTATCACATCCTGTTGCCATTACTAAAATCAAAATTAGAATCCAAAATTTTGTCATATCAATTTTATTTTTCGTGTTATTTAATTTAAAAGTAAACTTCAACCCATCGTTTCAACTATGAAAAGTGATACGGACCTCATCTCTATCAAATTACATCTTTTCTAAAAACCAATCAACTAACTCTTTATTATTCACAATTGTCCAAGTATGTGGAGAAGAGCCTTTTTCGTAGTCCTTTCTTTTCTGATATGTTGTAATTAATTCAACTTCTTTATTTCCAATAAGTCTCAATGAATTGTAGTAACCAGCAAGGTCAATGCTATTTATTGTATTATAATCTTTTGCTCTATTTTCAAAATTATCCATTTGTGATTATTTATACCCATTGATGCGGTTGTGTTTTTATATTTTCAATAATTCTTTCATGTTTTCACCAAGTATCAAGTCCTTTTCTTTACTTGAAATATCAAGGTTTTTTATTCTTTCTATATTTTTCCTTAAATTATTTTTTCCATAGGGTGTATCTGTTCCCATTGTAACATTTTTAGCCCCTGCAAATTTAATGGCGGCCATAAGTCTTTTTGTTGAAGTTAACTGTAAGGTTGAGGAATCGAAGTATAGGTTTTCATCTTTAAATCCAGATTTTATAAATAATTCCAATCCAAATAAATGAGCAATGATTAATTTTAGTTGTGGATGATTTCTTTTATATTTAATAATTTCCATAACATCGCTATCCGAAGACAAATGAATAAATAATGGCATATCATTTTTTTCAGTCCACTCAGCTATCGTACTGAAGAATTCGGAATCAATCGAAAAATTTTCCCAACATTGATGTAATTTAATGCCGCTAAATCTCCATTCTACCAGTTTTTTATCCAAATATTTAGCTGGGTTTGCAATCTGTTGTGTTATCCAAACAAATTGTATTACTCTTCCAACTGTCTTTTTGGTCAACTTATAAACGTACTCATTTCCTTCAGGAATTTGAACTATTGCACCTGTAATTTTCATTACAAACTTTGTTAGATAATTTGTGATTTTAACAACATTCCGTGATGGAAATATTTCAGCAATATTAGGTAGTGAATAGTTTTTTGAACTTTCTAATTCTCCCGGAACAAGAATTACTTTATCTACTCCTGAATTATTCAGTTTTTTAATAATGCTTTCTGGTGTCAAAAATTCTCCACAAGCATGAGCATGTCCATCTATTATCATCTGATTTTTTATTTACATTTTTCTGTTTTATGCATCGTTTATCAACTCTGTCAAATTGTTCTTTTGCAATGCTATTGATGTGATAAACTGAAAATTCTCCATCGGGTAGATAAACAAGCGAAACGGAATCAGCTTGCTCAAAGGTCAACTTTTGTAGTTCGCTCCCGAAAAACTCCCCTCTTTTAAGTTTACTCATGAATAATTTTGGTTAGGTTAAATGGCTAAAGATTCTGTGAGTTGATAGATTTCAATTTTGATAGGCAATATACAAATATAGGTACTATGGTCATATGTATTACATATTGTTATGTTATTTGCTATGCTTATTCTCATGGCTCTATTGGGGAGCCCAACAAAAACAAAGCCTTGCAGATTTTGTTGATTTTTATTATTTTCCCAAAATCCTCACCAATTTTTGATGTTTTAAAAATGGGCCTGTCAGTCGATTTATAAATTGATTATCGGTTCACAATAACCCGTTTTGTCGAAATAAAATCCTTTTCTCTTATTCTAATAATATATACGCCATTGGTTTGATTTGATAAATCAATTATCTGTCCATTAGAATTTTCAAATTTAGAAATCAAACTACCTGAAACAGTATACACTAAAATAGTTGCATCATTAACTCCATCAACCTTGAATACTCCTTTGGTTGGGTTTGGGTAAACCTTAACATTAGCTGCTGCAAGATTTTCAAAACCTGTTATTACTGTAAAGTTAACATTGTATGTAAGCTTTGTTGTCAAATCTTCAGCAAATACTTCAATTGTAGTTGTACCGGGTAACTCATTTGTGGGAACTACTACTGGTATAGCATTTTCATCTGTTGGCACGGCTGTTACTTCAGGAACCACAGTTGTCCCCAAAGGCAATACAACATTATATTCATATATATTAGGATTAAACCCTGCCACAAGTGAACCATTAATATTTAACTCACTCAAGGTTGCATCGGTTGCGAAATTGGCATTTTCAACTGCATATGTTGATTGAAAAACTTCTCTGGTATCATAATTCTGAATAAAAATAGCAACTCCTAAATCATCCCATTCCTCAACATTTGTGCCTGCTAAGTCGATACTCTGAGTAAAAGTTATTGGCTCTCTGTCATTCAATAATATATCTGTGCCGTATGGATCAGGTACCATTTTCATCATTACATGTTTAAATTCGGTTTCACCGTTATTTCCAACATTACCGGTTGTGGTTTTTTCAAATACTACTACAAATAGTTTATGATTATTAAAGTTAGCATAAGGTAGTATTGTAACGTCTATATCCATTACTATTCCTTTGCTTACTGTTGATCGTGAAGCAACAATGCTTGCGAACCCGGGTTCCTGGGTTGCCTCGTCAAAAAACAGGTTTAAATAATAAACATCCGAATCATCGGTCTGTTTTCCATTTCCACATAAATAAACATCATTCCAATTAACTATCCCATAAAACACTTCTCGTGCAAGGCACTCTTCAGTATAATAAGGGTCCAGAGGAGTTGGAAATCTCCATGGGTATTTAAAAAGAACAATACTATCTGAAAGCTCTTCGCACCATGGTACAAAAAAATTATTGACCCATGCACTAGGATATGAATAAGAACTGGCAAATTGCTCCAACAACGGACGTTTAAATACAACATTACTGACAACACTTATCTCTTTTGTAAGTATGTCATTTACAGGATTATCATCAGTAACTCCATTAACGGCAGAAAGCCATACATTCAGTTCATATGTCCCAATCGGAGAATTTAAAATATCAAGGCATTCAAATGAATATGTTTCACCCATGCTAATATTAAATCCCGAAAAATTTGAGGTAAATATTTCACTATTACCTGCCTGCCAGCTAACTTCCAGAGACGTAATTGGGTCATGTCCTTTGTTATATACAATACCTTCAACTAGAGTAGCTTCAGTTACAAATGGATATGTAGTAATTGTTTGCATTTCACCATCGAGATTAAATGCACTAAATAATGATATATCATCAATATACCAATATTTAAGCTTTTTTAAATTACCATCTATAAAAATACAAAACTGGAAATCACTCGCTCCAACATCATCATTATCAATTGTTATCAATAGTTCTTCCGGACCAATATTCCAAGTAGGATCCACTTGCCAAGCAATATTCCAATCACCTCCACCAGAACGTGTGGCAACACCTAATGAATATTGCTCTGAAGCCCAATCATCAAGATAGTGTTTAAACTTAACTATTACTGATTCATGCCCAGTTAAATCAATTTGAGGAGAGATTAACCTAGATGTGCCAACAATATCAATATAACTAAATTTTGCCTCAGGGGCACTTCCTTCCGCCATGGCTGACATATTATTATTCCACTGACTTGCATAGTTGTCAATAGTCCAACCAGTTGGTGGCATTATGCCTTCGCTAAAATCTTCGGTTAGGAAGGTTTGGGATATGGAACATGTTGATATGGATATCACAAACAAAAGAGTATAGATTTTTTTCATGAATTAGAGTATTTTATTATTCACAACTTATTTTATGTTTAATCAAAGAATTCAGTTAACACTGTTAGAAATACTATATAATATACCAAAACTGACAATCAATGAGCGATTATAAGCGTTCTAAAAGTTACTGGGGTCACCTTTATGCCATTGATTTGGATTATAATTAAAGTCTGTATCTTTGGCAGCTTTTGTTAATCCAAAAATATAACGCGAATCAACAGTAAAATTAACTTTATCACATAATGGTATTTTAATTCCTAATCCAAAAATTTCTCCTAGTTCAAACTTGTTGAATTCATTTGTAGGATCATAACTATAGTCATATATTTTCAGAGTAGATGTTGAAGTTGAAGATAGTGAAGTACTATTGTTTGCTTGTAATAGCATACCAAAACTTATTCCGCTATATCCATAAAATTTAACCTTTTTACCCAACTGGTATTGAATTATTAATGGAATTGTTAAATATTTAATAGAATATTTACCCCAATATCCTCCTCCATTATAATCCGGATCCATATTAAAATCAAAACCCTTCTGCTCAATATTAACTTCTGTTTGAAGTAAGAGATGCTTGTTAAGTTTATAATTAAGTCTTATGCCAAAACTATGTTCTGTTACTTTTTCGATTTGGGTGTTATTAAAATTAGCAAAATCATATCTTCCGCTAATACTTGACCATGAGATACCATCTTTCATGCCAATTGAGAAATCTTGTGCAATAATATTGGTAGTAAGCAGCACGAATAATAAAGATAAAAATGAAATTCTTGATAACATAGTTTAACATCTATATTTTAAATTTTGGCTTTTAATAAATTTTGAAAAATTCAATATAAGCCAAAAAGATTCTATTTTGAGAAATAACCTATTTCATGTTTTGGGGTATTTTGTTTGTTGTTAGTATTCAATATTAGGTTAAACAAATATACGATATTTTTTAATCCTTAAATATGATTGATAAGCATAACGGAATATTATTATGGTTTATGTCGTCATTAAATGATTAGATAATGGAAGAAGAATTAGCCCTTTCCTAGCTTGCAACGCATGCTTTGAACATTTCTCAAACAGAATAATTACAAGTATTACGAGAATTAGCTGCGCTGATTCTCTTGGTTCTAATAGGGAGCCCAACAAAACCCAAGCCTTTCAGGCTTTCGTCTTTTTTATTTCCCCCAAATCCTCAAACGATGTTTGGGATTTGGGGGAAATAAAAAACCCGGCACTTACGTGCTGGGTTTTTGTTGTAGCGAGACCGAGAATTGAACTCGGGACCTCCGGGTTATGAATCCGACGCTCTAACCAACTGAGCTACCTCGCCAAATTTTGAGGGTGCAAAAATAGAAAAAACAATTATAAATAAGTAGAATTAATAAAAAACAATTAAATAAAATTGGCAAGTACTTCCATAAACTCTTCCTTACGCCTTCTTGATACTGTAATCTCTGATCCGTCTTCCATTATGGCAAATCCACCTTCTCCTTTAATATATTTTTTTAAATAGGCCAAATTAATAATGTGAGATTTGTGGGTTCTGAAAAAACCCTTCGATTCGAGCATATCTTCATAGTCTTTCAGTGTCTTGGAAACTATTATTCTTTCTTTTGATTTTAGGTAAAAGGTTGTGTAATTATTGTCCGATTCACATCTTATTATATCTTCAAGTTTAATGATCTCAATTCCATTTAATGATGGTAGTGCAATTTTTTCAATTTTATTGATATTGTTAAGCAGAAGATCGAGTTTCATCTGTACCTTATCGGTAGCATTACTCTGTTTAATTTTTTCTAAGGCTATCGATAAATCTGCAGTTTCAACGGGTTTAAGTAAATAATCGACAGCACTAAATTTTATTGCCGTAATGGCAAATCTATCGTATGCGGACACAAAGATTATTTTATATTTTGAACGAGCTATTTTTGATAGCAAATCAAATCCTGTTCCATCCTGCATTTGAACATCCAAAAAAAGTAAATCGGGTGATTCGCTTTCAATTAGTTGGCATCCTGTTGCAACACCATCTGCCTCTCCAACTATTTCAACCTCCTTAAATTGATCTTCAAGTATACCTCGTAGATAATTTCGGGCTCTTTTTTCATCGTCTATAATTACTGCTCTCATCATAAGCAAATATAGAAGTATTTTGGAATAATCTTAAAAACCAAGTCTTTCACTTGTAGTTTATATTTACAAAAAAGATTGATATTTTATTTGTATATTACACGTTGTATTTAAATGATTACAATTAATCCTGCTCGAAGGGGATAATAAGTATAATTTTTGTTCCAATGCCAATATCTTTTTCATCTTTTAGATCAATAATTTCAATACTCGATCGTTCATTTTTCTCTTGTCTCAAAATCTCAAGTCGTTCAATAGTCACCTGCGTTCCCAAAGAGATGTGATCTCCAAGTTTTCCCTTCTGGGTTAATTCACGGCCTACACCATTATCCTCAACAATACATACTAAAACTTCGTCTTCAGCTAATATGGATAGAGTAATCAACCCCTTATCTTCCCTCCCCTTAATGCCATGTTTTATTGCATTTTCAATAAAGGGTTGAATTAACATCGGAGGTATATAAATATCTTCAGGATCAATATCTGGATCAACATCTATTTTAAATTCAAAGCGATTGTCAAATCTCAATTGTTCCAATTCAAGGTTGAGTTTCAAAGCTTGTATTTCATCAATTAAGGCAACTGTAACTTTCCGAGAGTTTTCAAGAATGAGCCTCATTAACCGTGCGAACTTAGTAAGATAAACTTGTGCTTCTGTTGTGTTATTTTCGCCAATGAAACTATTTATTGAATTCAGTGAATTAAATATAAAATGTGGATTCATTTGAGAGTGTAATAGCCTTTGTTCGATGCGAATTCTTGCTTTTTCAATTTCCGATTTTTCCTTCTCCTTTTTTAATTTATATCTATTAAATAGTAAAGCAGCAGCAAAAATCAATACTAATAATAGTATTCCTAGTGTATACTTTAAATTTTTCTGTAGTTGAATCTCAAGATCTTTTACTTGTTGTTCCGACTTCAAGACTACTATTTCCTTTTCTTTTTCGACAGTTTTATACTTAGTTTCCAACTCGCTAATCTTATTTAAACTAGTAAGGTTAAATAAACTGTCTTTTAAATTGATGTATAAATTTCCATAATCATATACATCTTGTGCGTTATTTAAGCCCTTAGCATTTACACTTAAGCCCTGATAAGCCTCAAGTACTGAGTTTATTAACTCATTCTCCAGCGACATGTTAAGTCCCACCAATAGATGATTCTTTGCAGTTTTGTATTGATCCATGGAATTATATGCATCGCCAAGTTTAATATTAATGATGGCGGTATGCACGTTGTCAGGTATACTTTCGCTAATAGCAAGAGCTTCTTTATAAACATCAAGAGCTTTGTCGTAATCCTGATTAGAAAGTTGGATATTACCAATATTTGTCATAGATATCAGGATAGATCGATTCTTTCCAAATTTCTGATTCACCTTAAGTGCTTCCTTAAAATGATACAGTGCTGTATCGTGCTCTCCCATATCAAAATAAGCTTCGCCAATATTATTATACACAGGCCCGGTACGCTCCTCTTCACCCATTTCTTTAAGCACATCAAGCGCAAGATGGTAATTTTCTAAAGCCTGCTTATACTTTTTCCAATCGTAATATGTGATCCCCATATTATTGTATGATAGGATCATATTTTCAAGCTCATTTCTACTCTTGGCAATAATTAAGTTTTCCTGATAATATCTCAAAGCTTCAGCATAATTTCCCCTTCTCATCATTGCCACGGCAAGATTATTTCTAACGAAAACCAAACCTGTACTATCACCCATAGTAACAAACATAGCTCTGGCTGAGTCAAGGTAGGGAAAGGCACTATCAAAATATCCACAAATCTGATACATCATACCAATTGAATTTAATGATACTGCAACACCTGTATCGTTACCAACAATCTTAGAGAGATCATATGCTGCAAATCCGTAAAATTTGGCTGTATCGAATGAAACTTTTGAAAAATGATCCGACAATATTATTGCAGCTTTTATATCTGATTTATCAGGATCAGATTCTGCTAATGCCTCTTTTACAACCAACTTTAAGCTATCAATTTTTTTTTGCTGTCCATTAGCGTTTATAGATATTATTAATATAGAAGTAAAAGTCAGTATCTGTAATTTTTTGAGGGTATTAATTATTCTCTTCATAGTAAGTAATGAAATTTCAGATTCCGTAAATTTAGAAAATTAAACCGTTAAATCACTATTTTCTACCGTTTCCTAATTATTGCTTGCGTATACCTATTTAGTATATTACTTTTGGAATCAGAATGCAGAAATCCATTAGAAAATAAAATAGTTAGGTAAAAATAAAGAAAAATAAATATGAAAAATTACACACAGAGTAAAAAGAGGGAATCTAAATTTAGGAACCTATTATCGATATTACTTATCACTTTCATTATTTCTAACGCGTCGGCACAAAGTGGCGAGGTAGTAAACCTTGGGCTTTATGGTGGCCACAGCATTGATTTTGCTTGGGCATATTCAACAAATAGATTATTCTCAGCGGTTGAAACACCGGCAAGTATTTTTTATAGTGATGATAATTGTGCCACATGGACACAGCCTTTCCCAAACGACTCATTGGAATATGAAACAAGTGGAACCAGAAGAGGTTGGGGAGGGCGTGCAGTTCGGGTAGTTTCGAACCTTACAGGATGGGTTGGTGTAATAACTTCTGAGTCGGGGGGAACGTTAACATCATCAGTAATTAGTTACAATGATGGCGATAGTGCATCATTTACAACAGCTTACGATGGTTATTTATTAAACCAAATCGATCCATCGTTCAATTCAAACACTAGTACCTCTGCAATTACTATCTCCGATTCATGGTTCTATGTTGGTTTAACCAACGCATTAATAAGAGTTAACGATACAAGTACCTATGGTACTCACAACATATTAATGAAACTTGATACTTCGAGTGTAGTAGGAAGTAATACCTTTATCAACTGGCTTGCTGTATCAAGCAATACATCAGGATATCCTATACTGTTGGTTGCAAATGCACCAGGAGTTCAATACGGAAAATTATTTAGTTACGATGGTGCAACAATTACTGAAATTACCGGAATCCCATCAACATATGGTTTCGAACGAGTATTTGTTCATCCTGAAGATAATTCTTTAGATACTCTTATTGTTTCAGCCTTATTAAAAACGGGTAATACAAGGAAAGTTTATCTGTCATTAAACAATGGCGCATCTTGGTCGGATATTACACCACCTTCAGGCACAACATGGGCCTTGCAAAATGCAGATTATAGTCCCGACTGGGTTTCTCAAATGCCAATTAGTAATGGTTTGAGATTATCTTTTCCCGGAGTAGATAAATCTGATGACCTCGGTTCCACGTGGAGTAATCATATGCTTGAAGATAATGCAAGTGCTACTCATCCTTCAGATACCTCTAAGGTTGTAGGCTCCAAAAACAAGGGTCCTCAATTAAGTTTTGGAGGTGCCCAGGGAACTTTTACAAATCCCAACAATGATGGCCATGCTGCTGTTAGTATGAATAAAATTGCACAGTCGGATAGTGTTTATTATGTGTCTACAAAAGCAGGGCTCGGCTATACTACCGCCTACTTCAATCCGGCAGTTCAGGGAGTTGATCAATGGAAACCGCCCTATGGCGATTTCCCCATAAGTAACGTTGGTGGTGATGGTGGAATTTCAAGTGTTGCCATCAACCCTACCGATTCATTACATGTAATAGCCGGATCAAACAGTGGCTTTCATGTAACAACAACCGGACCAACTGGTTTTTCAAATGTTACCCCAGCCGATTGGGATATAGGTACACAGCGAGATGTAATGATTACCGATATTAAATTTGTGTCGAGTGATACTGTTGTTGCTGTTTCAGGAACCGGATCAAACACTCTGCCAAACTCATCAATAGATTATGGAAATATATGGTTATCAACCGATGGTGGTAATAACTGGACAAAAAATAATCCATCGGATGGAGGTCATGATTTTGAACAAGGAAATACTGTTGTTGTTGGTTTTGGAACAACTGACACAATTATTTATATAGGATGTGGGTACTATGATGCAAATAATCCAAAGGAAGATGGCCAATTGTGGACGAGTGATGATTTTGGTGCAACATGGAGTTATATAAATGGTGGTCCAACAGGGCAGGGATCATCAACAACCCTTATGCCAATTTACGATATGGATGTAAATCCCGATCCTGATAGTAATCAGGTAATTTATATAGCATCAGGTGAAAACCTCGATTATGCATTTGTGAAAACAATCGATGGTGGTGCAACATATAATTACATAAGTGGAATAAGTCCTCACGGTGCATATTCCTCTGTCCTGGTAAATAAAACAACACCCGAAATAGTTTCAGTTGCCGCAAGAAGAAACTTGTTTAGATATAATACGATATTCAATTCATCAACAACAGTTTTTACAGGATTACCCGGAGAATTTGTTCCCGACCTTGAAACCGGATCAACTTTATTGGCCACTACTACTGGTCTTTATAAACTAATTGAAGAACCGGGGAGTGTAACTACCGTATGGAATGGTACTGGTAATTGGTCGGATAATACTTATTGGTCTAATGGTGTACCTTATGATATTTCGAATGCAATTATCGAAAGTGGAGTTGTTAGCGTTGATATAAGTGGAAAAGCCAACGACGTAACAATAAGGCCAACAGCTGCTGTAACAGTTAGTGGTGGTGAAGACCTTACCATTAATGGGGATTTTACACTGGAGTCAGATCCTACTGGTTATGCTTCATTTATCGATGAAGGTTCAATAGTAATAACCGGGGATGTTAGTGTGGAGAGATATATAACAGAGGAGCAATGGCATTATATAACACCACCTATTTCCGATGCTCAATCAGGTATTTTTACAGGTCTATGGCTAGAGTATTGGGATGAGCCTTCCAGTTCATGGATAACCATAACATCAGCAACAGAAGATCTGTTGGCTGGAAAGGGATATAAAACATGGGCTAGTGGCGGAACTACAGGCAATGTTAACCTTGAATTTATCGGGATAATGAACTCAGGAAATTACAGCCCTGCCATTACATTAACAGGAGACCCTGAAACAACAGGCTGGAACATGGTTGGAAATGATTTTCCATCTGCAATTGATTGGGGAACAGATAATATTCCAAACCCTGAATTTGCACGTACAAATATTGATAATACAATATATTTTTGGACTGGTACTCAATATGCAACGTATAATCCTTCCGGAAACAGTGGAGATGGTGAGGGAATCAACGGTGGAACACAATATATAGCATCTATGCAAGGATTTTTTATTCATGCAAATGATGCATCACCTGCATTAACCATTCCTCAATCTTCACGTCTACATCACTCTCAGGATTTTAGAAACCTACAAAGCATGAATAAAACCATGAAGCTAGTCGTATACTCATCAAGCTATTCGGATGAAATAATTGTTTCAGCAAACGAAATGGCAACCGATGGTTTCGATATTCAGTACGATGCGTATAAACTGTATGGGATTAATAGTGCACCTCAACTTTACAGTATAACTGAAAATGATATCCTTTCTGTAAATCATTTACCTATGATCGATCAGGGACTACATGTGCCCATTGGGTTTATTGCTGGAAGTCCTGAAACGCATTCAATTGTATCCTCTGGTACAGATAGCTTTAACGACGATGTAGTTATCAGTTTAGAAGATACTAAGGAAGATTTAATAATTAATCTAAAAACGGATTCAGTTTATACTTATATGGCCTCTCCAAACGATGATCCAAATAGATTTATACTACATATTGATGATGGTACTGTTGGAATAACGGAATTTGATAAGCCAATTGAAAACCTAATTTACTACTATGATGGGAGTATTATAGTTGAAAACACAGTAGGTGAATATCTGGAAGGAGAATTTAAAGTTTATGATTTACTTGGCAGACTTCAATTTATGGAAAGCTTTGGTATCTCAAAAATACAAATTTTTGAACCGAATCTGGTTTCAGGTACATACATTGCTATGATATGTAATAATACAGAGGTTCAGACTCAGAAATTAATTATTAAATAAACAATTATGAGATCCCCGGCTCGCACAATAATTCAACTTATATTAGTAATTGGACTATGCTTTATTTCAATGGAAGCTTTAGCAGGAACATCACCACCCGATCCCGGCGGCGATCCTTCCGGGGGAGGACCCCCGGTTGGCGGTGGTGCTCCAATTGGAAATGGAACATTTATTCTTATATCTGCAAGTCTTGTGTATATATTCTACAAACTGCAAAAATTCAGAAAAAAAATTAAAGAAATAGAGGAATGAGTCTTTTAAATGAAAAGTAAGGGGTTCAAGAATAAGTCGATGAAAATTAGGTAAGTAAGTTATAAACATAACTATACTCTCCAAAGAAATTAATCTTCTATTTCAGTAGGCTCATTAAGCTTGACTTCAAGATTTTTGTCGTAAACATGCATTGCTTTTAAACTCATACCCATGTTCGAAAACCCACCATCATGGAATAGGTTTTGCATTGTTACCTTGCGTGTAAGATCAGAAAATAGTGTAACACAATAATCAGCACATTCCTTAGCATCAGCATTACCAAGTGGCGACATCCTCTCAGTAAAATCAAGCAAACTACCAACACCCTTAACCCCTGATCCTGCAGTTGTCATTGTAGGTGATTGTGATATTGTATTTATCCTGATTTTTCGTTCACGGCCATAAATATAACCAAAGCTTCTGGCAATAGATTCAAGTAATGCCTTTGCATCTGCCATATCGTTATAACCATAAAGTGTTCGTTGAGCCGCAATATATGATAGGGCAACAACTGAACCCCAATTATTTATTGCATCAAGTTTAAAAGCTACCTGTAACATTTTATGAAATGACACGGCACTAATATCCAGCGTCTTATTAAGGAAGTTATAATCTAAGTTATTGTAAACTCTCTTTTTGCGTACATTTAATGACATGCCTATGGAATGAAGAACAAAGTCAATTTTTCCTCCCAGGACTTCAATTGATCGTTCAAAAACATGTGTAAGGTCAGCTATATTTGTTGCATCGGCAATTATAACTTCAGCATTACACTTTTTTGCCAACTCATCAATTTGTCCAAATCGAAGTGCAGTTGCTGTATTGCTCAAAGTTATTGATGCCCCCTCTTCAAAGGCTTTTTCTGCTACCTTCCAGGCGATTGATTTATCATCTAATGCTCCAAAAATTATCCCTCTTTTTCCCTTTAACAGATTATATGACATGCCTAATTTAATTTAATTGTTTCATTATTTAGATCGATTCCAAGCGGCAAAGATAGAAAGTATTTATAATTCGAGAAAAATAATAAGAATTTGTAGCGTACTAGTCTTCATTCAACTCATCTCTTTCGAGCAATAATATCGAATGTTGAGAAACAATATAATACTTCTCATTTTGATATTTAAATTCGATGGCGCCCTTTTTTAAGAATATGGCCAGATCACCCAGTTGTGCTTGTAATGGAATATAATTAGCACCATCTTCCTTCTTCTTCCATGGTTCATAAAAATCATCCGAAGGAATTGGAATTGGATAGCCGGGTCCTGTTTTTACAACATAACCACTTTGTATTTCCTCTTTTTCCTTATAGCCCGGAGGTAACAAAAGTCCACCTCTTGATTTGTTCAATTCGTTAATAGGTTTTATTAGTACCCTATCACCCACAACAATAAGTTTTTCAATGGAACCATCCAATTTATCCATCATAGTTTTCGTTTGTGAAAAGCAAAATTAGTTAATTTCGTATTTCTTTCATTCCTAAATTCTAAACATATTCAAATGTTAAAAGTAGTTTCTCCCTATAGTCTGAGCCTTATAAAAGAAATTCCACTAGTTGGAGCCGAAGATGTAGAAAGGGCTCTTAAAATTGCATATGGCTTATTTACTGATAAATCGCAATGGTTGCCGGCTTGGCAAAGAATTGAAATACTTGAGCGAGTTGTCACAATTATGAACTCAAGGATCGAAGAATTAACGAACATTGCAGCTGAAGAAGGCGGAAAACCATATATGGATTCCAAAGTCGAGGTAACAAGAGCTATTGTTGGTGTAAAGATTGCAATTGAGCAAATAAGTCAACTCTCAGGGGAACAGGTGCCAATGGGGCAAACAAGAGCTTCGGTAAACCGAATGGCTTTTACAATACGCGAACCAATTGGTGTTGTTGTATCAATTAGTGCTTTCAATCATCCATTGAATTTAATAATTCATCAAACTGTAACAGCGATTGCAGTCGGTACACCGGTAATTATAAAACCTGCTTTAACTACTCCACTTTCTTGTATCGAGTTCATAAAAATCCTAAAAGAGGCTGGCTTGCCTGAGGATTGGTGCCAATGTATTATTTGTAAAGATGAAGATGCCGAAATATTAGCAACTGATAGCAGAGTAAATTACTTATCATTTATTGGGTCGTCAACTGTTGGATGGTATCTTAGATCAAAATTATCGCCTGGAACACGATGTGCATTGGAACACGGAGGAGTGGCTCCGGTAATTGTGGAACCTGATGCCGATATTGATGAACTATTGCCAGCGATTCTTAAAGGAGGAATGTATCATGCAGGTCAGGTTTGTGTATCAGTGCAAAAAGTATTGATTCATGAAAATATTATTGATGATGTATCACAAAGATTCGCTGTTTTAGCAAGCAAATTAAAAGTAGGAAACCCTCTTGGAAAGGATACTGAAGTAGGACCATTGATACTCCCAAAGGAAGTTGACCGGGTTGAGTTATGGGTTGAGGAAGCAGTTGAAAAAGGGGGTAGTTTATTGTGTGGAGGAATGCGTATTTCGGATACTTGCTTTGAACCAACGGTTATTCTTAATCCTCCCCATGATGTAAAAGTTTCAACACTTGAAATTTTCGGGCCTGTTGTTTGTCTCTATTCCTATAGCTCACTAGCGGAGGCAATTAAAATTGCTAATTCTCTTCCCACCGCTTTTCAGGCCTCTGTTTTTACAAAAAATATTGATAATGCAATGGAAGTAGTAAACAATATTAATGCATCAGCGGTAATGATTAATGATCATACTGCATTTCGTGTTGATTGGATGCCATTTGGCGGACGAGATGTTTCTGGAATCGGAATTGGAGGAATCCCCTATACAATGAACGAAATGACAAGGGAAAAACTGATCGTGATAAAAAGTAATCGTATTTAGCAAGACAAGTGGATCTAAATACTAATGCCCTGCCATATTTATCCCTTGCAATTATTTATATTCACTATTTGTACGACATTAAAAGCGCAATTCCATATTTTCACAAAGCTCTTGAAAGCAGTATTAATAATAATGATTCTGTAGAATTGGCATTTAGTTATAATAATCTTGGTGATGCTTTTATGCTGACAGGGAATATGCCACTTGCTTTACAATACACTGAAAAATCGATCATTATTTTGAAATTATAATTCCTGTATAACTTTATTACTCGGCGTATATGCAGTAATGGCCAGCACTTTTCTTGTTTATGTTTCTGATAATAAATTATATAAATCTATATTCAGGTATACAATTTCTTTTCCGATTTTGGTTGAGCTCATAATACCTAAATCTTCCATTTGAGCAAGATATTTCTTTGCTGTGTTTAGGCTTTTTATATCATTATTCATGATTTTTCTAGGGCTTATGTAAGGTTGCTCAAACAATGCTTCTACAGTTTCCTTCCGTATATGAGGTAATTTTATTTTTACTAAATTAAGTGTCGTGTCAAATAGTCTGTCAATTTCTTCAATTTTACTTATCGTATATTGGGAAGTCTCCTCAACAGCTTTTAGTATATATATTATCCAACCTTGCCAGTTTCCTCGTGTGGTTACAGAGTTTAATAAGTCATAATAATCATCTTTTTCTCTGATTATGAAAGCACTCAAATATAGAATAGGAAATTCTAGTAATTCTTTTTGAATCATTAAAAGTATACTTAAAATTCTTCCAGTTCTACCATTGCCATCTCTAAATGGGTGTATCGCTTCAAATTGATAATGAGAAATAGCTAACTTTATTAATGGGTCAAAGTCATAAGTTACATCATCGTTTATGTATGATAGTAGATTGTCAAGTTTCTCTTTTATTAATTCTTCACCCCTGGGTGGTGTGTATACTAGTGTTTCCCCAAGTAAGCCACTTCCTCTTTTTTTTATAACAGTTTCTGTTTGTGAAGGTCTTATTCCATCTGATACTTGTTTAATTTCTCTATAAATATTGACAATAATATCAGCATCAAATATTTTGTTGTTTTTTAATTCATTAAAGCCTGTCCAAAGGGCTTTGCGATAGAATAGAACTTCTTTTGCATTTCCTTTTAATTCTGAACTGCTTAACGTTAGAGATTTATATAGTTCATCATCTGTTGTGAAGATATTCTCTATTTCAGTACTAGCTTTTGCTTCTCGTAATGCAATGGTATTAACTAGCATTGCTTGATTTGGGAGTTTTTTAGCTAATCCTTTCAATTCAGCTAGTGCTTTATTAGCACTATTCAATGCTTTAAGTACCTCAATAGTAATTATCTTCTCCTCTGGTGGTGGTAATAATGGTAAGCTATTATATGGTGTATTTCTATCGTATGTATTTTGTTTTGCCATATATTTCACTTTGTGTCAAAAATACATATTATTTGACAAATGGTCAAGATTTTGTCAATAATTGACACTTATTTGTCTTCAGTGTCAATAATTAAATAGTTTTGATAATAGAGTATTGGTCATAATTTATAAATAAGTATGCATAATATCAGTATATTAGCTTAATTTAACAATCCTATTTGGTTTTAATAATGTAAATTTTGCAAAATCATCTAATTTTGCAGTTAATAAAAGATATTTATCATGGCTCTAACATTTTTTAAAACACCACGACCCAAATCCTTTAAATATAAACCAAGGTACTACGATCAAAAAAAAGATGAGCTTGAGAAAAGGAGAGCAGTATTGGGTATTGAAAATGAGTTGTCGCATAATGAAGAGTTACGTCATCGCATGTCAAGTCGATGGGGTAAATACGATATGGAGGGGGAGAAGTCAACTTTTTCAAAAGTAGTTGCTTACCTGATTTATATAGCTTTTATTGGATTAACTATCTATTTTATTCTCTTTACTGATATTATAGAAAAGATGTTAACGGCCTTTGGCGTAACCAATTAAAATAAAACACAGTAGTTTAATGTCGAATATTATAAAATTGCTTCCCGACTCAGTTGCCAATCAAATAGCAGCTGGAGAAGTAATACAACGTCCTGCCTCAGCCGCAAAAGAGTTGCTTGAAAATGCCATCGATTCAGGTGCGACCAAAATAACTCTAGCCATAAAGGAGGCCGGCAAAACACTTATCCAGGTTACTGATAATGGTAGTGGTATGTCGGAGATTGATGCCAGAATGTGTTTCGAACGCCACGCAACTTCAAAAATCAGTAAAGCTGATGATTTGTTTGCAATAAAAACTATGGGATTCAGAGGCGAAGCGATGGCATCAATTGCTGCAATTGCTCAAGTTGAGTTGAAATCAAAACCAGAAAGTGATGATATTGGAACTTGCATTGTAATCGAAGGGTCAACACTTATTAGTCAGGAACCTTGCCAATGTACATCGGGGACAAGTATATTGGTTAAGAACTTGTTTTATAATGTTCCTGCCCGACGAAACTTCCTTAAATCAAATACCGTTGAGCTAAGACATGTAAATGAGGAGTTTGTTAGAATATCAATGATTAATTATAACATTGGTTTCAGTTTTTATACTAACGATAAGCTGGCTTACAAATTGTTACCTGGTAGCTTAAAATCAAGAATAGCTGCTTTGTTTGGAAATGCATATAATGAAAGACTTATTCCGGTTGTGCAAGATACTGACATTGTAAAAATCACCGGGTTTATCGGGAAACCCGAGTTCGCAAAAAAGACAAGAGGTGAGCAGTATTTCTTTGTAAATGAAAGATTTATTAAGCATCCATATTTGAATCATGCTGTAAATAATGCATATACCGAATTAATACCGGGCGATTCATTTCCATCTTATTTCATAAATATTGAGATAGATCCGAAAGATATTGATATAAATATTCATCCCACAAAAACTGAGGTTAATTTTCAGGATGCACGTTATATTTATGCTGTTCTTCACGCTGCGGTTAAACAATCCATAGGAAAGCATTCGTTAACACCAACTTTAGATTTTGATGTAATTCCGGATATTGAAGCTGCATTTCAAACAAAACCATCCCCCGACTTAAAACAACCTTCAATAGTAATTGATCCTGACTTCAATCCATTCGCTAATCAGAAGTCAGATTTTATTCATAGCTCACCCTCCTTTAAAAAACCTAGTGTTGAAAATTGGGAATCGTTGTATCAAAAAACTGAGAACAAAGAATTTGTTCCGGATAGTAGTAAGGGGTTCCAAAATTCAACTATCGATCCTGATTCAAATTTCGAGCGAAATAGATTTATGCAGATTCACAATAAGTTTATAATGTGTAATGTGAAATCGGGTATGATGTTAATCGATCAGAATCTTGCACATGTGCGAATAAAATATGAAGAAATCCTAGATAGGTTGAAAGGATCGCAAAAGCACTCACAGCAGCAACTGTTTCCTCAAAATATTCACCTTTCACCCGACGAGGCACTTATTTTTAGGTCACTTTTTAATGAGCTGACAAGTATTGGTTTTATTATTGAAGAAGCTGGTTCCAGTGATTTTGTTATTGTTGGTGTTCCTACTGATATGGTTGAGGATAATATAACCGAAGTAATTGAAAAAATTATTGAAAATCACAAGGATTGCAAAGATGATTTAAGCTATGACAAGAATATAGTTTTGGCTCGATCAATTGCCATAAATTCAGCAATTAAATCTGGCACTAAACTTGATGATAGGGAAATGCAGGAGATCTTTGATAAGTTATTTATGTGCAAAGTACCAAAAGTATCTCCCGATGGCAAGAATATACTTACTATTGTAAGCGTTAGTGAACTGGAAAACTTACTGGCACAAAAAAAATAGCAGACGAGCAAAATATTTTTGTCAAATCTGTTTATCAATAAAACTAGAATAAAAATATGCAACAATATCGCCCCTCAGGCTTCTCAATGTTACCATTGGTAGTTAAAAATTTATTAATTATTAATGGTATCTTTTTTCTGGCCACAATGGCCTTGGAAAGTTCCCTTCACATTGATCTTGTAAAATATTTGGGTTTACATTATCCATTGTCAACTGATTTCGGAGTATGGCAATTAGTATCATATATGTTTATGCATGGTGGCTTCACTCATATTCTATTTAATATGTTTGCTTTATGGATGTTTGGGAATACTCTTGAAAATGTTTGGGGTCCAAAAAGATTTTTAAACTACTATCTGGTTACTGGTATTGGAGCTGGAGTAATCCAATTGCTTATAGCATATTTAAGAATACAATCAATTGAATCGGGTTTGCACCCTGAGCAAATAGCAATAGTTATTCAGGAAGGTGCCGACGTACTTAGCCGTGGCATGAATTATGAGAGCATTGGAATGAGGGAGTTAAATCTAATTATCAATACACCAACAGTAGGAGCATCCGGAGCTGTATTTGGAATACTTCTGGCTTTTGGTATGATGTTCCCCAACTCGCTCATCTATGTGTATTTTGCAATACCTGTAAAAGCTAAATATTTTGTAATGATTTATGGTGCAATTGAACTTTACATGGGGTTTGCCAATAATCCCGGCGATAATGTTGCACACTTTGCTCATTTGGGAGGTATGATATTTGGATTTCTATTAATTATGTATTGGAAAAAGAAGGGTACTTTTAGTCGACCTTTTTAAAATAGAAGAAAAAGATGTTTTCACATAATCAACCTCAGAGGAATACCGGCGAATTTTTAAAACAATTATTCTTGGGTAAGAATGTACTTTCCAGACTTATTTTAATTAATACAGTTGTATATCTCATTGTAAATATAGTAGGATTGCTGGTCGGTCTTTTTAACCCGGGAGGTAGCAGCGAATTAAGTCCATTGGGCGAAGCTCTTGCTTTGCCAGCTAATTTATCCTTATTGGCCTCGAAACCATGGACATTATTTACGTACATGTTTTTGCAGGAGCGGTTTTTTCACCTGTTATTTAATATTGTAATGCTGTACTTTGGAGGGATGATATTTCAAGAATACCTTAGTCAGTCAAAATTATTATGGACATATATTATTGGTGGTATTTTTGGCGGATTGTTTTTTGTGTTGGCTTTTAATGTATTACCGGTCTTTACCTCAATAGCTGATATCTCAATAGCCATGGGGGCTTCAGCATCGGTATTGGCAATAATAATTGCAATATCAACCTATGTGCCTGATTTTACGGTTCATTTATTTCTTTTTGGAAAACTAAAACTTAAGTATTTGGCCATAGCGTTTATCGCTATCGATATATTAAGTATTGATGGAAATAATCCTGGAGGTCATATAGCTCATCTTGGTGGAGCGATGTGGGGATTTATCTATGCATTTTCATTGAAAAATGGCAACGACATTTATAAAATTCTGAGCCATTTCAAAATCCCCAAATTTACATGGAATAAAAAAGATACCAAGTTAAATACTTCGAGACCAAAAAGCGGAAAACCTCTAAGTGATGATGAGTACAATGCTAGAAGAGCAGCTTCGCAAGAAGAAATAGATCAAATATTAGATAAAATTTCAAAATCAGGTTACAGCAGCCTTAGTAAAAAAGAAAAGGAAATGCTGTTTAAAACCAGTAATAAGAAGTAATTTGCAGTTTATATTTCGTATTCTTTTACAATAATGATTATCAAATAAACAGAAATTAAAATAAACCTGAATATAACTAAAAATCTTATACTCTCTATCAATATTGTGATAGGGTTAGCTTTAATTCTGGTTACTGTCGCAGGTAATATTGCTCCATCACAAAACGCATGGATTCAGGCGTTTGGATTAATTTACCCCATTCTTTTCATTGTTAATCTGGCGTTCCTTGTATATTGGGCACTTATTAAAAGCAGGTATGCAGCTATTCCCATAATAGTTATTCTGTTTGGATTCAATAATGTATTTGATAATTTCCAAATTACATTTTTCAATTCAGATGAAAAGCTCGAATCAGAAACTAAAATTATATCGTACAATGTACATAATTTTGGCGAGCAGAAAAAAGATGATAAATCAGCCAATACAAAACAAGAAATTATCTCATTTCTACTCGATCAAGATGCAGAGATTGTATGTCTTCAGGAATACCATTCATCCAGCAACAAACTTTACGAACCATTAAAGGAGATAAGAGACACCCTTGGAGCTCAATCCTATTATTATGAATCATATTTTAATCCGAGATACAATCAGCTTTCGGGGCTGGTTATTTTTTCAAAATACAAAGCGGTTAATAAGGGCAAATTGAAGTTTACCGGATCTCGATCATTTGGAATTTTTACTGATGTTATAATTGATGGTGATACTGTTAGGGTATTTAATATTCATCTTGCAAGTATCGAACTTCAACCCGAGGATCTTGATTTTGTTGTAAATCCTGAAGTTGAAAACAGTGAGCGATTTAGGAGCCAAATCCATGAAATATACAATAAACTCATGCAGGCGTTCAAGTTAAGAGAAAAGCAGCTTGAAAATATAATTATTGAATTAAGAAAATGCCACTATCCAATTATTTTGGGAGGTGATTTCAACGATACTCCATCATCATGGGTTTATGATCAGCTAACTGATTATCTTGATGATACATATATTAAAAAAGGAAGTGGCATCAGTCGAACCTATGCAGGTCCGCTACCATTGCTACGCATCGATTATATCCTGATAAGTGATATTTTTAAAACCAAAAATTTCACTCGTCACAGTTTAGATAAATCTGATCATTATCCCATTTCTGCTATACTAAAATCTCGTTAAACAGAGCACTCTGTTAAGGTATTGTTAACTAACTATTTCGTTAACTGTTTTATATTAGATTTGTAAAAATTAATAAATTATGCAAAAGAAGATATTATATTTAGTAATTAGTTTCGTCATGTTTGTTGGCACTACCTTAAATGCACAGAGTATTTATGACTTTATCGTTGAAGATATTGATGGAAATAGTTATAGTATGACGCAGTTAGAAGGTAAAAAAATTATGATTGTAAATGTTGCTTCAAAATGTGGATTAACTCCTCAATATGAAAAGCTTGAAGAACTTTATAATAAATATAAGGACGATAATTTTATAATTATTGGTTTTCCTGCCAATAATTTCAAGGAGCAAGAGCCTGGTACAAATGAAGAAATTAAAGAATTCTGCACGTTGAATTATGGAGTAACTTTTCCTATTATGTCAAAAATTTCGGTTGTTGGCGACGATATGGCTCCTATTTATAAGTGGCTTACACAAAAGGAATTAAACGGTGTTGAAGATTCATCTGTAAAATGGAATTTCCAGAAATATTTGATTAATGAGAAGGGAGAATTGGAGTTTGTAATAAATCCTTGGGTTAAACCGAATAACAAAAAAATTGTTAGGTGGATTAAAGGAGATTCATTTTGAACAAGTGAAATTGAAAATTATAAAATATTTCCATATAGACCATTGCAAACTAATGGTGTAATAAATTTTTTTATTAACTTGCAGATGTATTTGAAAAGATGCATAAGCAATGAAGAAAAGGTATAAAAAGAAGAAATTCAAAAAGCTTACTTTCATGCTATCGGAACGACAAATGAAGTCGTTGGGTAATTACTGTGATGCCCGTCAAACAACTCCTAATAAGCTAATCAAGAAAAGTATTCGATTATATATTGAGAATTTTCATGAATCAGTACCCAAAAAATATCATGTTCAGCATAACCAATTAGATCTATTTAATAAAGATGCTGACACGTTATCGATGTTTGAATAGACGGCCAGGACAATTCGTATTTGAAGTTAGAGATAATTATATCCCTATGTTGTACCAGTTAAATAATTTAAGATTAATAAAATCAAAGCAGACATTTTTTTTCATAGTTTTGTATTGATTTTTCATAAGTTATTCTCGTTAACTTCCATCACTAAAATATAAGAAATATGAAACTCAGTATCGGAGATAAAGCCCCTGAATTTAAAGGAATTGACAATCTTGGAAATAATATTGAGCTATCTGATTTCAAAGGTAAAAAGTTAATTTTATACTTTTATCCTAAGGATAATACACCCGGATGTACGAGTGAGGCTTGCAACTTACGCGACAACTACAATATGTGGATTGATAAGGGGTATGATGTTATTGGTGTTAGCCCGGATAGCGAAGACTCTCATCAAAAATTTATTGGTAAATTCGACCTGCCATTTAAATTAATCACCGATCCCGACAAGGTAATAATTAAACAATATGGAGCATGGGGATTAAAAAAAATGTATGGACGTGAATATGAAGGATTGTTGCGCACTACATTCGTTATTGATGAGAATGGGATAATTTCTGATATCTTTACAAAAGTAAAAACAAAGGATCATACTAACCAAATACTTGAATCGATAAAATAAACAGGATATGACTAGTAATAAAGCACAAGAAAATATTGATAAGATAAGACAGCAAAAACTGAAATCTTTAGAGGCAACTCTTGGTAATATTGAAAAAGCATATGGTAAGGGTTCCATCATGAAACTTGGCGATGAGGCTGTAGTTAAGGTAGAATCAATATCAACCGGATCGATTGGGCTTGATAATGCTTTGGGCATTGGTGGAGTGCCAAAAGGTAGGGTTATTGAGATTTATGGTCCTGAATCATCAGGAAAAACAACTCTGGCATTACATATAATTGCTGAAGCGCAGAAAAAAGGTGGTATAGCTGCATTTATTGATGCCGAGCATGCTTTCGACAGATTTTATGCCGAAAATTTAGGTATTGACACCCAGAACCTCTTGATTTCGCAACCCGATCACGGCGAACAAGCTTTGGAAATTGCTGACAGCCTGATTAGATCAGCTGCAATAGATGTTGTTGTTATTGACTCGGTAGCTGCCCTTACTCCAAAAAGTGAGATTGATGGTGAAATGGGTGATTCAAAAATGGGTCTTCATGCACGACTTATGTCACAAGCCCTACGTAAACTCACTGCCAATATCAGTAAAACCGGAACTGTGTGTATTTTCATAAATCAGTTACGTGAAAAGATCGGTGTTATGTTTGGTAACCCCGAAACCACAACCGGAGGTAATGCACTTAAATTTTATGCATCGGTTAGGCTTGATATCCGTAGAATTAGCCAAATAAAAGATGGTGACAATATCAGAGGTAACCGGGCAAGAGTTAAAGTTGTAAAAAATAAAGTTGCACCACCATTCCGTAAAGCAGAATTTGATATTATTTACGGTACCGGTATTTCTAAAGTTGGTGAAATTATCGACCTTGGAGTTGATTTTGGTATTATCAAGAAAAGTGGCTCTTGGTTTAGTTACGGTGAAACTAAACTTGGTCAGGGAAGAGATGCTGTTAAAGCACTATTACTTGATAATCCCGATTTAATGGCTGAACTTGAAATAAAAATAACTCAGGCCATCGCATCTGAATCTTAGAATAAAAATAATTATTTCCATAACAAACCATTGGAAACTATCATGAGCAAATTACGCCCGGTAATATTATTATTGGTTGTTGCAACTATTTTTAGCTGTAGCAATTTTAATCAAAATAGTCAGAGCTCGTATAGTGCTGATGCGGATTCTTTAACCATCCTAAGTATTATGATAACAGAGGATTCGTTAAATGCTGAATTGTTTGCAAGCAGGGCAGGTTTATATCTGGAAAAGGGTAATTTAGATCCTGCTTTACGAGATATTCAGTCAGCCCTTAAAATCACACCTCAAAACCCTGAGTTATTTATTTTATTATCAGATGTTTATTTTGTGTTGGGACAAACCGACAATGCTATTGCATCGCTTAAAAAGTCGATTAGGTTAGATTCTGAAAATGTTGTCCCTCTATTAAAACTCTCCGAGATTTATCTGTTGCTCGAAGATCCAAATACCTCGCTTAGATATGCTGATGAAGCCATTGCAAAAGATAGGCGTAATGCTGAATCATATTATGTTAAGGCAATGATACTGATGGAAAAACGAGATACCAATCAGGCCATTACTAATTTAAGGATTTCATCAAATTTAGACACCTCTAATTACATGACATACATGCAGTTGGGAGCTATATATAATTCAAGAAATGATACAGTATCGAAGCTGTATTTCGAAAGGGCTCTTAAGACTAAACAAGATGATGAACGTGCGATGTATTATTTGGGAATGTATTTTCAGGAGCATAATCAGTATACAAGAGCTATTAACACGTTTAGCGAACTAATTGAATTATATCCTGACAATAAACGTGCCTATTATAATATGGGGTATATTTATTTGGTAGAACTTGAAGATTTTGATAATGCCCAGACAATGTTTGAAAAATCAGTAGCATTAAGTCCTGGATTTGTTGAAGCCGTATATAATTTAGGAAGAACCAAAGAAGCTAAGGGTGATTATGAAGGTGCATATGAACAATACAGAAGATCATTGGAAATATTACCAAATTATCCACTGGCAGTTCAAAGTCTAAACCGACTGGATGATATGCTGATAAGGCATAAAAAGTAAAAATGAACTCCCCGGTTTTAGGTATATTCCAGCTTCATTACTTCTAATTCATCAACCATTTGTGAACTGGAAACCTTGAAATCTTCGAACAAATCCCCAATACCTTCAGTATTCTGATTTGTGCCCATCAATTCAAGTTTCTTGGCTTGTTCTTCTACTTCAGGTGCACAAAAATTTGCAATTACACCTTTGATACTATGGCAGTTAAACTTGATGCCGTCATAGTCATTAGCTTTAATACTATCAGAAATTGTATTTATCCGGGCAGAATGCTCGTCAATAAAAATATTAATTATTTCCAAAACTATTTCTTTGTCAAAATATTGAAAATTGTCTCTGAATTGGATGCTATTTATTTTTGCCATCAGTAAGAGAGTTTCGTTTAATTGTTTGCTTATTTATTATTAATCCTATTGGGATACCACAAAGTTAATAATTTTTTTCATGAAGAAACTTAACTTTGGATATTAATATTCAATTTGCTGGCTTGTCACTTAAATAGAACACAATATCTCCTCCTTTTGCTATATCACTATGTTTTAAGATTTTGCTGTTAAGTAATTCATTATTTAATAATACTTTTTCAAGATAGACGTTTTTCTCACCCTGATTTATAGTACTAATGTTCAGTATCCTATCATTGTCAAGTTGAAGTATTGCGCCAACAACCAAAGGACTACCAATGGCATAATTATCAGAGCCGGGAGTAACAGGGTAGAATCCCAAAGCGCTAAAAACATACCAGGCACTCATCTGTCCGGCATCGTCATTTCCGCAAAGTCCATCTTCGGTATTCCCATACATGGTTTCCATTATCATCCTAACACGTTCTTGTGTTTTCCAGGTAGCGTTAGTCCAATTGTACAAATATGGCATATGATGGCCTGGCTCGTTGCCATGTACATAATTACCAATTATGCCATCTCGGGTAATGTCTTCATTCTTTTCAATGTAGCTATCTTCAATCTCTGTTGTGAAAATTTTGTCAAGATGATCAGAGAATTCATCTTTTCCACCCATCATTGTAATCATGCTATCAATTTGATGGGGGACATACAATCCGTAATTCCATGCGTTACCTTCAATAAATCCCTGACCATGTGTATCGATGGGATCGAATTCTTTACGCCATTTGCCATTGGATAACCGCGGCCTCATATAACCGATTTCAGGATCATAAACATTATTGAAATATTGGGATCTTTTCATGTAATTATCATAGGATTTAGAATTTCCTGCTTTTTTAGCGATTTGAGCAATACACCAGTCATCATAGGCGTATTCAAGTGTTTTGGATACAGATGAGGAACTCTTGTCTTCAGGAACGTAACCCAATTTTATGTATTCACCAATTCCATCATAATAGGGGAGGTTTGCAGTATTATTGCACGCTTCCAATGCTCTCTTTATATTTATATCCGTTGTGTTTTTAGCAATAGCGTCAGCAATTACACTAACCGAATGGTACCCAACCATACACCAGTTTTCATTGGCATAATGACTCCAAACAGGTAGCATACTGTGCACACTTTGGTCGTGGTGCGCCAACATGGATTTTATCATATCATTATTTCGCTGTGGCTGAATAATATTGAATAAAGGATGGAGTGCTCGGTAAGTGTCCCAAAGTGAAAATATTGTGTAATTTGTAAAACCATCACTATGGTGGATATTTTGATCCAATCCACGATATTGTCCATCAACATCTTCATAGATTATCGGACTTAACATTGTGTGGTAAAGTGCAGTATAGAATGTTTCCTTTTGCTCAGGAGTTTGGGTTTCTACAATGATTTTAGAAAGTTCCTTATTCCATTGTTGTTGTGTCTCATATTTTGTTTTCTCAAAATCCCAATGTGGGATTTCGGTTTTCATATTTAATATTGCGCCAGCAGTGCTTACCGACGACAAAGCAAATTTTATCATTAGCTTTTCTCCTTCTTTCATTTTGAAATCAAAGTATGCTCTGATATTGTGTCCGGCCATCTCAGGAAAGTTGTGTTCCTCATCGAATTTTCTGTAGAAACCATTGTAACTAACATCATCATATTTCTTATGACCATAAACTACAATTGGCTTTGAAAATACCATTGCAAAAAATACTTTCTTAGTTCTTGCCCAACCATTGGTTTGTCGGTAACCGGTAACCAATGTGTCATTTTCAACTCTTACAAAAGTCCATACATTCTTATCATCATAGTTGTAGATATTCGACATCAAGTCTAAAATAATATGGGCACTATCGGTTTTTGAAAATGTATATTGATGAAACCCAACTCTTGTGGATGCTGTTAACTGAACATCAATATTATAATCATCCAATTCTACTTTGTAATATCCCGGTTCTGCAAATTCTTTATCATGCGAGAATGGAGAATAATAACCGCTTTGCAATTCTCCCACAGTCCCGGGTTCCAGTTTAAGAACTCCGGTTGTTGGCATTATAAGAAAATCTCCAAGATCGCTGTGACCCGTTCCGCTGAAGTGCGTGTGGCTGAATCCAAAAATTGTGGAATCACTGTATTGGTATCCTGAACAATATTTATATGTATCCTTGTTATATTTCCCATCTACAAACATGGGCTGTTGGTTGGTCTCAGGGCTTAACTGTACCATTCCGAAAGGGGCAGTTGCACCAGGAAAAGTATGTCCCATATTTTTGGTTCCGATGAAAGGGTTTACATGAGTTATTAAATTTGGATAACTAGCTTTTTCTTCTTTTTGATTAACAGAATACTTAATACAAGAAGTTGCAATTAGGGATATTAATAAAACACTTAATACTCTTTTCATTATTTGGATAGCTTGATTTTTGACAAAGCTAAAGCAAAATATTGAACAATCATCACTCTCTCCAGTGCTCTTCTTTTAAAATTCTAAGTCCTTCATTAATTAGCATTACACCAATTCCTTTTTTTTAATACTGAGATTTACTGCTTGGTACTTAATGATGGATAGCCATATATTGCATATTTTCAGCCACATCTTCTATAAACTTATCATTGTTCCACAACAGCCTCCAAAAATCTTTAATCCAGATTCCAAATATAATAGTCTCATTTCTTCGATCATAATTTTGAAATCTCCCTGGTGCAGTGTATTGCAATTATTTAATTCCTCTGGGCTCAGGATTGAAGCATTCGCCTGAATTCCTTTGAATCTGGTCAACTGTGGTTTGTTCTTGTTTTTCACATTTGATAAAGCCAGTCGGAGGTTTGTGGGGTGAATACAATTTGCAATGTAGCAAATCGGCATTGGATTTACATTGTTATCTATAATTTCAATTGCCTTATAAATGGGTGTTCCATCGATTAAGCAGCCATCTTTTCTCAGCATAAAGCTAATAATATATGGAATATTGGTTTCGGACATTGCCAGTGCCATGCCCTGAGCTTCATTGATTCGGAATTCACTTTTCTGGTAGGTGTGGTAATCATGATTGGTATGTTATACTTAAGCCCAATATCAATATATTGCCTGTAGAGTATTTCCAATATTTCGGGATTAGTATAAATCAATCCTGAATGATTAAGTGCCGGGTCAAGTACGATATGAAATTCGGTTTTCAATCTTTCAACAAATGCACCTTCTGTAAGAATTATATCTGTTTCATGATATATTTTTTCGAACCGTTTCATATCATTAACAAATGGCTTCTAATTATTGAATAAAAATCAAGTTGTAAATTTACAATATGATTTTATCTAAACACTTTGCTATTTGCAATATTCATAATCTCGTTCAACTCTTGCAATTCTAGTTTTGAAACTCCTATACCAAACTTCTTTACCCATTTGTTGTGCAATTGCATGTTCAGAATTTTCTTTCCATTTTTTTATAGATTCCAAGTCACGCCAATAAGACACTGTGATTCCAAGTTCCTCTCTTGCCGTTTCAACTCCTAAAAAGCCATCTTGTTCAGAAGCTAATTTCATCATTTTGGCGGCCATTTCTTCATACCCAATATCGATATCCGATAATACATTACTGAAAATAACTGCATAATATGGCGGGTTGGGAGTTTGTGCTATCATAACTGTGACACTAGTTTTTCTGCTAATTTATTCTTTTATGCATAATTACAGCTGATTCATGGCAAATCTCTTTAAATTCATCCATAAGTGATTTATTGAATTATGTTAATCGGTTGGAATTGGAATTTTATGTTGCCGGAGAAATGATAGTTTATCCCAGTAACCTCGTTGAAATTTTATCTTTCCTTCAACGATATGAAAAAAACCACAGCCTCTTAATCCAAGTGGATCCTTCCATTCCAGAATAACACATTCTCCATCTTCAAATATATTCTCAATTATACAAACCATTTCAGCAGCAGCAAATTCATCCTGAAACATTTGCTTAATATTAGTCTTGCCAACAATTGGTTCGTTGGCCACCTGATGATTTACTGCATCGTCATGATATAGCTCACTAATTCCATTAGTATCACCGTTGTTAAATAACAACACCCACTTTTTAATAAGTTCTTTATTTGCCATTTGGCTGCAATTTACTAAACATAACAATTAATTCAATTTTCAAAGGCAAAATTAATTGTTTAGCAGTATGGTAACTACTAACCAGATGGGCATGTTCCAAACTAGTTAAACACAAAAAAAGTGGGATATTATAAGCTTGATTTCCTGATGATCAGGTTTTCTATTTAAAAAGACTGTGACAATTTACTACTATTTGCCGTTTACCGGCTTTCCATTTATGTATTGACCTAAGACCGTTACTTCCTTGGTTTTACCATAATGCAATGCAGCTTGTTTCATTTCCTCAAGTGTATCTGATCTAAGTTTAATTCCTGATTTGCTTCCCTTTGTTCTTACTTCAATATAGTAACCGTCTCTTAATCTTCCCGGTCTTGTTGGAGGTCTTCCCATTTTACAATATAATTTTTTTCAAATTTAAATCCATTTGTAGATTAGTATTTTACTAAAATAATCTACAAAATATATCGATAAAACCCTCACGTTTATTGGCCAAGACGTGAGGTCAAATCGCATTTGGGTTTAATTTCGGTATAAAAATAGTAAAATATTTAACATATTTGCCATAAAAACGACAGAAGAGCCATTTTAATGTCCACATTGGTGATCTTTTAACACAAATTAACTTATTATTCAAACTATTAACTATATTCTCTAATTTGTTAACAGCACTAACTCAATAAAAATAATAAACCTGTTATCAAAACATCCCTTCAACCAAATCATCATTTGCATTATTTGGAATTGTAACCACTAAATTTGGGTTTAGTTCCATAGCCCTTTTAATAGCTGTAATGGCACCTTTGTTTCTTGCCCAACTACGTCGCGAGATCCCATTGTTCACATCCCAATACAGCATATTGCTAAGACGTCTATCTGAGTCTGTACTGCCATCCAATAGCATTCCGAAGCCACCGTTAATAACTTCTCCCCAGCCAACACCTCCTCCATTGTGGATACTAACCCATGTGGCTCCTCTAAATGAATCTCCGATTACATTTTGTATTGCCATATCAGCTGTAAAGCTTGACCCATCGTAGATATTAGATGTTTCCCTATATGGTGAATCTGTACCACTTACGTCATGATGGTCGCGTCCTAACACTATAGGTCCTGATAATTTACCTTCACGTATTGCCTTGTTAAAGGCAGTGGCTATACTAATTCTGCCAATTGCATCCGCGTATAAAATTCTTGCCTGGGAACCAACTACAAGCTTGTTTTCTTTGGCTCCTTTTATCCACTGGATATTATCAGCCATCTGACTCTTAATATCATCGGTAGATATTTCCATTAATTCATTTAGAACAGCAGTTGCAATGTTATCTGTAATATCTAAATCTTCAGCTTTTCCTGATGTACAGACCCACCTGAACGGGCCAAATCCATAATCAAAAAACATAGGCCCCATAATATCCTGAACATAAGATGGGTATTTGAAATCAATTCCGTTTGATGCCATAACATCTGCTCCGGCACGCGAAGCCTCAAGCAAAAAGGCATTTCCATAATCGAAGAAATATGTTCCTTTTGCGGTGTGCTTGTTAATGGAATCTGCCTGACGGCGAAGTGATTTATGAACCTTTTCTCTAAAAGAATCCGGGTCGTTAGCCATCATTTCGTTTGATTCATCATATGATAGACCAACAGGGTAATAACCACCAGCCCAAGGGTTATGTAGTGAAGTTTGATCAGAGCCTAAGTCAACAAATATATTTTCTTTCTCAAATTTTTCCCATACATCAACGATATTACCATCATAGGCTATGGAAACCACTTCTTCGTTCTCTTTAGCTTCTTTTACGCGTTCAACCAATTGGTTTAGATCGCTAATGATTTCATCAACCCAACCTTGTTCATGTCGCTTATGAGATGCCATTGGGTTTACTTCGGCGGTTACTGAAACAACTCCTGATATGTTAGCTGCTTTAGGCTGTGCGCCCGACATTCCACCTAAACCAGAAGTTACAAATAACTTACCTGCAAATGGGTTTTCGTTTTCGTTGGCAACTTTTCTGGCCGCATTCATAACAGTAATAGTTGTGCCATGTACAATCCCTTGTGGGCCAATATACATATACGATCCGGCAGTCATTTGGCCATACTGAGAAACACCTAGTGCATTAAATTTCTCCCAGTCGTCGGGTTTTGAATAATTGGGTATTACCATGCCATTTGTAACTACAACCCTAGGTGCATCTTTATGTGATGGAAAAAGCCCCATTGGATGACCCGAATACATTGCCAATGTTTGTTCTTCTGTCATGGTAGCAAGGTATTTCATGGTAAGCAAATATTGTGCCCAATTTTGAAATACTGCTCCATTTCCTCCATAGGTAATAAGTTCCTCAGGATGTTGGGCAACAGCAGGGTCGAGATTGTTTTGAATCATCAGCATAATTGATGCTGCCTGCTGGCATTGCTGTGGATATTCATCAATCGGACGAGCATACATGTCATAATCAGGGCGAAATCTATACATGTATATTCTACCATATTTTTCAAGTTCTTCGGCAAATTCTTTGGCTAGAATTTTGTGATGTTTAGTTGGAAAATATCTTAAAGCATTTTTTAATGCCAAACGTTTTTCGCCAATCGTTAAAATATCTTTCCTTTTTGGGGCATGACTCACTTCGGAGCTAAGTTCTTTTTTAATTGGAAGATCGATTGGTATTCCTGCTAATATACTGTTTTTGAAATCGTTACTTTTCATGATATCTGAGTAATATATTTGGAGTAAAATTAGTACACTTTTTCGTTCATTTTCCTATTGCACTAATTATTCAAATTTATAGTTTATGAGTGGCTTTTATAAGAATATCCTGTTTGTTCTTTTTATACACTTCGATAACATAAACTCCATCAGAGATATTAGTAATTCGCTCAGGTGCAAACTGATAAATCACCATTTTCTTAACTTCTCTGGCATTTAGAATGTGAGTTTTAGACAGTTCCCCGGTTCTGCTATCAAGTTCATATTGCGTTAGATATCCACCTAAACCAGCAGCATGGGCTACAGGTTCTTCTTTTAAATCCAGGTTTAGATTTTTTGCATTATCCATGTAAAGAAAATAATGTTTACCATTGTATCCAAAATGCCTAAACGACATGTCTTTTTTGCCGGTATTTCTTCCGCGTTGCTTTTTAGGTAGTTTTTTAAGCCAAGCAAGTTCACCATCTGAATCAATCTTTGCAACTATAATATCATTAAAGTAGTGCGTTACACTGGTTGTTTTCCCTGTAGTAGTAACAACATAAGCTTGTTCACCAACAAGTACTACCGAACCATCATCCTCAACTATTATCTTCATCATCCTGAGGTTAGAGAATTCTGCTTTTTCACCAGATTTTTTATCGTTCTTCCTTATGGTTTTATTGCTTTCATTCTGATTAAGAACAGCAAGAGGAAATTCGAAAGTTGATTTGTCTTTGACTATTCCATTTTCATCCATTCTTAGATAAAATATACCCCGTGCATCATGGATATCTTTATTACTGATTGTATAGTATCCACCCATTATCAGGTCATTTTCATAACCCTGATACAATGAAATAGAGTTGATCATCTTGCTCCCGAGAGAAGTCTGAAATCTCTTTACTTCGTCAGAATCAGGACTTATCTTTATTACTTCAATTCGATAATTAGGTTTTCCTTTTACTAATTCCATAGAAGATGCACTTCCATTATATATCATGGAAAGAAGATAAACATTAGCTTTATGATCAATGTGATAATCAATGTTATCCATTTTTTTCTCAGTATATGGCATTCTCACTTCTTTGGTCCAAACCTTGGTTAGATTACTTGTGAAAACATTAAACCCTATAACATCATTGCTTTTGGCGTCATTTCTCTTGCTGGGTTTTTTTCTGTATCTAATTAGCAGTAAGGAATCATCATTGGAGTTATAGAATTTGAATTTATCAACTATCTGTACGCCATATAGTTTGCCTGTTCCTGCTATAGTACCTGTAACTTTACCATCAACACTAATTAGTAGTTTTTCTTTACCGTCTAAATTTCCTGTGGCCAAGTTTACTTCTTGGTAGAATAGCTGTTCTTTTTCATTTTTTTTATCCCATAAAGAATAAAAGAAGAATAGCTTATCATCGATTTCTCTGATTGACTCAACAACAATTTTATCAGGTAAACCAGTAATATTTTTAGTTGACTCAAGTTTTAAAGTAGAGGTATTAAACTTTTGGATAACATATGCATCTTTTGTGTGTTTACATGCAAAAATATTATCTCCAATATTGAAATATTGACTTGTGTATGCGTCAATTACCTTGTAGGGCTGGCCAATTTCAATATCAAAATCTTTTGGAACAGGTGATTGAGCGATAGCAATAATAGGAAATACCATCAATAGGATGGTTTTAAACAGATTTTTCATAATTTTAATAGGTTTATATTTAGCTTAGTGTTGTTTATATTTTTTCCTTTGAGTTTTTAAGAATATTAAAGAGAAACTCACGTGAACGAAACAGTTGTGCTTTTACAGTGCCAAGTGGTAGGTTAAGTTCCTGTGCAATTTCATCGTAAGAATATTCTTTGAAATATCTCATCGCAATAAGCTTCTTATAGTGTGGTTTTAAGCGATTAACAACCTCACGCATTAATTCAATCTTCTGGGTTTTAATAAATTGTTCTTCAGGGTCAAGGCTTTGGGTTACTACCTGAACCGACATATCTTCCTCACCTATATTTATAGCAAAACTCCCTTTGCTCTTCTTACGCATGAAGTCGATACAGTTGTTAGTGGCAATTTTGAATAACCATGTACTAAAAGCATACTCCGATGTATATTGGTTAAGATTTTTAAAAGCTTTCCCGAATGCTTCAATTGTTAGATCGTCGGCATCATGTTGATCGCCAGTCATTTTTAACATTGTAAAAAAGAGTGAATCACGGTAATGGTGCATTAGTTCAGCGTAAGCATGTTGGTCACCATGGTTAAGTGCGAGCTTAATAAGCTCGTAATCCCGCTGCCCTTTTTCTGTTAGCTTTTGATTCACTTCCAATCTCCCCGTTTTCTTGTTAGGCTAAGTATTGTAACAAACGACATTACAATTATATAAATAATGTCACCAATCAGCGAAAATAGCAATATTTGATTTTCGCCTAACTTGGAGGTTGCTTTTTTTTGAATGAAAAACTTCGTGGCCATAACAATTATCATTATTACAAGAGTGGCAATTGGTAGAGTATTGTTAAAAAGTAGTGTAATTAATGACAAATAAAAGAAAAGCTGAGATATGCCAAACCCTCCCAGTAGAATCTTGAATTTTAATATGTAGGAACTACTTGTAGATAAATGTCGTTGTTTTTGACGAAACCAGTTACGGAATGTACTCTTTGCTTCCGAATACATAAAACTGTCTTGTGAAATCTCGATCTTCGTGTTGGTAGGGGAGGCTACCTCTCTGATAAACAAATCATCATCACCCGATGAAATATTATAATGAGATGTAAATCCTTTGTTTTTATAAAAAAGGGATTTTCTGTAGCTTAAATTTCTACCAACTCCCATATAGGGAAGCCCCATCAGTGCAAACGAAAAATATTGAAGGGCGATCATAAAGGTGTCGTATCTAATTATAAGATTTAATAATCCTTTCGATTTGATATACGGTCCATAACCAAGTACTACTTCTGTTTTTGATGTATAGTGAGATGCCATCAACTCTATCCACTTTTTTGATGTGGGCTTACAATCAGCATCGATTAGTAGAAGTATTTCATTTTTTGCTGACTTAATTCCAATTGATAAGGGGAATTTTTTTCCTTTAAAGAAGTTTAAATCTTGTTCGATTGTAACTATTTTCAAATTGCTGTAATCACGCTGAAAATCTTCTAATATTTGTCGGGTGTCATCAGTAGAGGCATGATTAACAACAACAACTTCAAAATCAGGGTAATCTTGATTTAATATTGAAGGAAGGTTTTCTTTTAGGTTATAATCTTCATCATGTGCTGAAATAACAACCGATACAGGTTGATGTTCTTTAACTCTCTCAGTAGTTCCTTTGTAGAAAGCAATCCTGGAGAATATGAGTAAATAATATGTAAGCTGGATTATTGCAGATATTAAAAATATTGCTCCAACTATAATTTCAAAAATTGAAAGATTAAGTAATATTGTTGAAAAATCCATAAGTATTGCAAAATTATTCAACTTATGCGATTTCCAGTATCTTTGCCAAAATTTTTATTTGATGCAATTTAAACTTCAAGCCACCGATCCGAAAAGTTCAGCAAGGGCAGGTGAAATATCAACTGATCATGGGAATATTCCAACGCCTATTTTTATGCCTGTTGGTACAATTGGTTCTGTAAAAGGAATTCATATTAGCGATGTAAAAAATGATATTAATGCAGATATTATCCTTGGTAATACGTATCACCTTTATTTAAGGCCTGGTTTGGAGGTGCTTGAAAATGCAGGAGGATTACATAAGTTTAATAGCTGGGACAGACCAATTTTAACCGATAGTGGTGGTTATCAGGTATATTCGCTTGCCGACAGAAGGAAATTGAAAGAAGAAGGGGTAGTTTTTCAATCTCATATTGATGGATCACGACATAACTTCACTCCTGAAAATGTAATGGATATTCAGCGAAGTATAGGTGCTGATATTGTTATGGCTTTCGACGAATGTACTCCATACCCATGTGATTATGATTATGCAAAAAATTCGATGGGTATTACACATAGGTGGCTTGATAGATGTATCACCAGATTCAATGAAACTCAACCTAAATACGGTTATCAGCAAAGTTTATTCCCCATTGTTCAGGGAAGCACGTATAAAGATCTGCGAAAGCAATCTTCTGAATATATAGCTTCAAAGAATGCTGATGGTAATGCCATCGGAGGATTGTCGGTTGGTGAACCGCATGAAATGATGTATGAGATGACAGAATTGGTTTGCAATATACTTCCAAAGGATAAACCACGTTATTTGATGGGTGTTGGTACACCTGCTAACATATTGGAAGGAATTGCACTTGGCGTGGATATGTTCGACTGTGTTATGCCAACCCGGAATGGTAGGAACGGAATGCTATTTACAAAAAACGGAATAATCAATATTAGAAATGAAAAGTGGAAAAATGATTTTACAAGCATTGATAGTGAGGGTGATTCTTTTGTAGATAGTCAGTATTCAAAAGCATATTTGAGGCATTTGTTTATTGCTAAGGAAATGCTTGGAAGTATGATAGCAAGCCAACATAACCTTGCTTTTTATTTGTGGTTGGTTCGTGAAGCACGTAATCATATTATTGATGGCGATTTTGCCAGCTGGAAAAATGTAATGGTTGAAAGAGTTGCAAGGAGGCTTTGATAGGGTTTAGAGTTTGGAGTTTTGGGTTTTGAGTTTTGTGTTGTGGGTTTTTGGAGTTAGGTGTATAATCAGCTAAATGAGTAATAAAGACAATGTTAAAGATAATTGATAGATATATTATCAGGAAGTTTCTGGGAACATTCTTCTATGCAATATCGTTGCTGATTTTGATTGTGATTGTTTTTGATGTTAGTGAAAACATCGACAGTTTTATACAAAAAGAAGCTCCTCTTAAAGCCATTATATTCGATTATTATTTAAACTTCATTCCATATTTTATAAACCTTTTCATTTATTTATTTACGTTTATATCTGTTATTTTCTTTACATCAAAACTTGCAGGTAATACTGAGATTATAGCCATATTGAGCAGTGGTGTCAGTTTTAGAAGATTGCTCTATCCATACATGATATCGGCTGTATTACTGGCTATTATGTCTTTTTATCTGGGTAACTTTCTAATTCCAAAAACCAACGAGGATAGAAGGGTATTTAAGAATAATTATATGGAAAGCCTAACCCGTGATAAATCTAAAAATCTTCATTTGCAAATTGCACCTAATACATTTGCTTTTGTTGAATCATATAATAGCAAGCTTCAATCGGGTTATAAATTTTCGTTGGAAAAATTTGAAGGACAGAAAATGATATATAAGTTAATGGCTGATCGTATTGAACTGGATACTGTTAACGGGATGTGGAAGCTTAAAAATTATTATATCAGAATCATGGATAGCGTTAAAGGACAATCATTAATTAAAGGGACTGAGTTGGATACTACCTTTTCGTTAAAACCTGAGGATTTGTATAAAATAAAGGAGGTTTTTGAAGAAATGGATTATTTCGAGCTAAATGAGTATATCATAGCTGAAAAGGAAAAAGGATCAAAAGCTTACAAGAAATTTGAGGTTGAAAAAAATAAAAGGGCATCAGGTCCTGTTGCCATTATTATATTAACAATTATTGGTGTGGCATTATCGAGTCGAAAGGTAAGGGGTGGAATTGGAATGCATCTGGGTGTTGGCATTGGCCTAACTTTTAGCTATATATTATTAATGCAAATATCAACGGTTTTTTCAACTTTTGGTAATTTATCACCATTTCTTGCATCATGGATCCCAAATATTATTTTTACTTTTATAGCAATTTATTTGCTGATCAAGGCACCGAAATAGGAAATTATCCATTTGAATATGTATGCACGCTATTTACCGCTGAGGGTATATAATTAACCCCAAACCAGCACATAAGTAGTACTATAAACCCAATAGCCAAGATCCATAGAGCTGTTTTGTTCAATATGGAATTTCTAATACGCCCATGGATATATAAAAGGTAAACTGCCCAGGTTAAAAATGCCCATGTTTCTTTTGGGTCCCAGGTCCAGTAATGTCCCCAAGCTTCTTTGGCCCACAATGCACCAAATAATAACCCCATGGTTAAAAATGAAAAACCAAGATAAACAAGGTTGTCTGCCAATGTTATTGAAGAGGTGGTTTTTGATTTGCCAAAATAGTTGTCGTAAAGTTGTTTCACAGCAACAATACTCGATGCGCCAAGTAATGCATAAGCCACAATATAAACAATAACGTGGGGTACAAACCATGGACTATGAAGTGCAGGCATAAGAGTTTTATTGAAGTTTTCTGGCATGTAAATATTTAGTGTCAGGAATAGTCCTGCCATAAAGAAGCTGAAAACAACGAACCAATAATATTTCCATCTCCAATAAAAAATCAATCCAACTATTGCAAGGAAAACACTGTACCAAAGTCTAGTTTCTCCCAAGGTTCTCAAAGGTGGTCTCTCAAGGCTTATCCACAGATTGACAAGTAAAACAATAAGAATAGTCACCCCTAATGAAAGTAATGATGATCCAATAAGCTGAAATGATTTTTTGAATTTTAAAGTTCCAAGGAAAATCAGACCAAGTGTCCAAAGTAATATTATTAATATTGCATAGTTCGGAAAATCAGACCATTCCATAATTATTCCCTTTCAGTAGTTTTTGTTTTAAAAACAGCTATTTTATTTCTTGTTCCCATCCAGAACATATATAGGGCACCGGCAAGCATCATAAAAATACCCGTATATACAACAGGAAGCCAGGAATCTTTAATTAGTTCAACAACTGATGTATCAGACCATCTACCCATATTCGAATCATAGTTTAGCTGGTAAATTTTCCAGTCGCCAACGACCATGGGTTTATTAACTTCCAGATTAATAGCTATTGGATCTTTATCTCTCTGATAAATTTCAATTACTGATGTATACTCCTTAGGTTCTGGTAATAACATTACTAAAGAAAATTGTTCGTCAAGTTTTAAAGATTCATATGGCCGGTTGAAGCTTCCACAGCTAATCCATCCTTCAACTGTATTACCAATGTCATTTGTTGCCGACACAAATACTGATGGAGCAGCTCCAATCTCATTTACGAAATAATACTTGTTGCCGGCTTTTGCCGATGAATAAATATATTCTTTACAGGTGATTTGCCAATCCTCCAGGGACTGCTTTTGGGTAGTATCTACAATAATTATATTGTTGCCCTGATGTAGTTTTCCTGTAGAGTTATCTACTAATGCTAGCTTCGGTGTATATTCATCCAGTATAAAATCAACAAGTTTAATGGCGAATGGCATCGTATAAACCTGATTTGTAGTTTTATCGATGGCCGTATTGTTAATTCCACCTTCGGAAATTTCCATTTGTAGGCGCTGCATTTGTACACTTCCAAAGTTTGCTCCAAATAACACAATCCACAAACCAAGGTGACTGATAATGAAGCCAAGTTTTCGCCATTGAAAGGAGACTAAATTTTTGATTGTAGTTAGTCCTAAAGCTATTAACAAGAAAAAGTTTGCAAGTAAATAGGGCCACGATGATACTACATGCGACAACCCTAGCTTTCTAATTATTTCAGGAGCACTTTTGTCGTATTGCATTGTTAGTCCAAGTAACAGACTTACAAATAGTAGCAGGGCAATTGAGCATATGGCTGCAGGAATACTCCTAAGCCACTCAATTACTGCCCATTTTCTACCAAATATTGAAATCAATATCAGAAATACTATAATGCCTGATCCCAAATAAAGATTGCTGGGATATTCTAACAATTGAATCACACCTCTGCCATCTGTCACGAATTCAAGCATAAATCCCAGTATCAATAATGTTATTGAAATTAAGATTCCTTCCTTATATTCCCAAGGTCGCTCCCAGATATTTCGATTTTTTATCATAGAATTTTGAAACGTCAAATATGCGAATTTATTTAAGTGAAGTAATAATGATTCGCAACTTGTTTATGGAATCTGTGAATCAGTGGCGATCTTTTATAACAAAAGGCTATACTGCATTACACAGAATAGCCTTTAAAATATTAAGTAATAAGTCCTTAATTATTAGTGTAAACAATTGGCATTTTGGATTCTCTTGCCTTAGCTTCTTTGTCCCATTCAGGAGCCAATTCTTTTAAGAATTTCTGTTTTTCTTCCTTTAGTTTCTCCATAGGTAACCCAATAAATTCCTGAGCTTTTGCCTTTGTGGTAATATCGGGATATGGCACTTCACCATCATATCCCAGTGCAATTAGTAAACGTGCAAGTTTTATTCTGCCCTCCTGAGCTGTAGTTATTCCTGTCGCAATAACTCTTGATATTTCCACTGGTGAATGGAATGAGCCACCATGGCTGGCAGCTGCATAATCCCAGCGCCATTGTGAATGACGTATATCCATTAAAATTTCTTTCATTTGCTCGTCGGTTGCCCCAAGCTCCCATGCTTTCATTGCTTCAACATGTGCCCTTACAATTAATTCCTCAAGTTTATCCCTGTTTTCGATTACCTTATCCTGACGTGAATACACATCTTTTAGTAATTGTGCAGTTTTTTCTTTATGACAAACCATGCATGAGTTTTCTATGTTGTTTAAAGGGGATTGGATATGATGATCGGTATACTTTTTACCACCTTCACTCATATAAGGCATATGGCAATCGGCACAACTTACGCCCCGCTCGGCGTGTACGCCTGTCAGGTAAACTTCATAACCCGGGTGCTGAGCTTTAAGCATTGGAGCTTTACTTAGCTTATGTGTCCAGTCGCTGAATTCTATATTATCATAATATACTTCCATTGCCTCAACTGACATTCCTCCATCCCAGGGGAAGGTAAGGTATGCTGATCCTTCAGCACCCGGTCTTTTCTTGTCAAAATAATACTCAACATGACACTGAGCACATACCAATGATCTCATTTCCTGATGTGTGGCATTGTTTATGTCTTTTCCCTGACGTTCAAAAGCTTCTACAAGTGCAGGGCGTGAAATTTGCAGATCCATTGTTTCATTGTTATGACAATCGGCACAACCAATAGGATTGACAATTTCCGGCCCTAAACGGGCCCATTTGCCCGTATAGAATTCCTCAACACCTTTTTCGTTCATTACTCTTGGCACATCGGGGCTTTTACATGTCCAACAGGTGGATGGCATAGGGCCATCGCTGTCGTTTGTCGGGCCACCAGTTCTTAATGTGTTTCTTAAATCGCTTATAGCGTAGGAATGGCCCCTTCCCTGGTTGTAATCTTTCGAAAAACCATATCCGGCCCATAATACAACAAGTCGTGGGTCAACAGCAAGCATATCAATCATAGCATTACCGTTGTATTTGGTGACAAAATTTGATTCGCTGGTTTTTTCGTATGATTCGTATTCGGTTGGATAGTTTTTGCCCCAAACATCATTGCGGGGTTCCCACTCACCTATTTTTACTTCAGGTTTACTGCTTGTAACTTCTTCGGCTCTACGCTCAGTTATTGATGAAGCTAACAAACCCAGAAAAAAGACGACAACAATAGTTGCAAAAAATAGTATCCAGTTAACTACTGGTTTTCTTCCTTTACTCATGATTTCAATATTTTAATTGGTTTTTGACTTTACTAATTTATTTATCCAATCGGGGATTGGTTTTCTATTATCAGGTATAAATGCATTTGGAGCAGATGATAAACTTCTAACACGTCCATGGGGAACCTCGCGGTGACATTCCCAGCATTTACGTCCATCAGTTCTGAAATGATCAAATATTTTGGTCTTTGCCAGCATTTTGTTGTCGGTAATTAGTTCATTATGACAACGTATACAGTTTTGTTGTACTACTTCACTTCCTTCTTCTTTTATGATAATTACCTGTGGTTCCTGACGCAGTGTAAACATTGTTGCATGTCGTAAACCATCTTTGGCCTTAAAATAGTATTTGTTAACAAAATTGTTTTGTGGTACATGGCAATCATTACATGTGGCTTTTTCACGGTGTGAACTTTTTGCCCAACTTGCATATTCGGTGTTCATAACATGACAGTTAATACAAGTTGACGGCTCATCTGACATATAGGATACAGCATTAGATATATACAATATGTACACTGCCAATCCAAAGAAAATACCACCGATTATGGCGACAGTAAACTGCCATTGTTTGGGAGGTAATATTGCTTCTAAAAATTTTGACATGTCGATTAGTTTTAGTTCTCCCTATTTAGATTGAAAAAAAGTTGGTTTAAATGTAAACATTACCCATGCCCAGTTATTAGTGTTTTCATAATTACCACCCTTAAGCACCTGCATTGTTTCGGTTGCAAACATTTGTGAGTAACCAGCACTAAGTTCAACACTTTTTGACAATGCATATATTGCAGTAAAGTCAATTTCAGTTCCTAATCCGCTACTGTGATCTTTCCATATCAATGCACCACCTGTTATTACTTCACTTGTTGCTACTGTTGCTGCTGCCATAAAGTAATGAGGTATTAATTTGAATGTAAACTTCTCAACTTTAAATACCAAAGGTAAGTTAATATCTATTAACCCGTTACCATACATGTAACTTCCTACATAAAAATAATCCATCCAACCATTAAATTTATGATTTGTACCATAGAATGGTTTAAACGAACTGTCATCTGTACCAGGAGTTACCTGATCTTGTGAGCTTGTCCCTGAAAGGTACTCACCGCCTAATCCAATACTAAATTTCTTTAAAATTTGGTAAGAAGCATTTGCCGAGAAATACATGGCTGATAATGAACGGTTGAATTTATCTTTACCACCTTGATAATATACAGATGCATCCAAATTTATGGCTTCACCTTTATAAGTAAATCTGGGGCCGATAGTTTGACTATAAACTACTATTTGAGAAGTATCGGTAGTGGTTTTTTCCATATATGCCATTCCGTTGTTTAATGCAAGGAAACTTAACCCAACTTTATTGAAATTACCATGATACCATAAGTACTGGAATGTACGGTAGCTGTTAACTGTGTAATCAGTTTTGTATAGTGACTCCCCATTTGCATTATAAGCCAGCCCTATATCAATCGTATGTTTTTCAGATGGGGAATATTTAATAATTGCAGCATCATGGCTACGTGCCTGCTGTGCCCAACCAACATTACCAAAAATTCTGTGATCATCATATACAATTTCCTGGCGTCCAACTTTAATTGAGAATTTCTCGGAAAACATAACTTCTCCCCATGCTTCATGAATAGCTGTACCGTTTACATCACTAGTGTTAAGCTGAGCTACATCACCCCAAACCCTTACATCCTGAAGAACGAGTTTTGCTTTGAAAATTGTATTTCCATAAAAGGCGTTTAAACGTGTGCGCTGCGATATAAAACTGGCTGGGTCCTTTCCGTCAGGAATTAAAGTTTTATAACCATTTCTAAATTCGAATCTTGGACGAAGCTCCGCTGAGATATTTATATCCTGAGCTAAAATACTACCTGGTAAAAAGGTTAGCAGACCAAGTATTATAATTGTAAACTTAATATTTTTCATTGTATAGAATTTTATTAAAAGTAATTTAAGTATTATAATTCTGAAATACAAAAATAGGCTATATCAGCACATTAACATTATTTAACAATAGTATAATTATAAATTTATACTGGTTCTAAATTAGAAAAATTATAAGAATAAGATTATTAGTTAATTATATAACAGAGGGATGGATGGCTTAAATAAAATAATTTTGACTGTTAATTTATAACATTTATAGTTATGATATATATCATAGAAAATAATACTTTGAATGAAATACACTAGCTAAAATTTCAAGCTTTTGTCCGGAAAACAGATGTTTCGTAAACATAAATCAAGAGATGGCAATATATTTTACAGATGTTGTAATTTTTTTCAACAATAGGACTTATGCATTTCATTCATAAATCAGTCTATAATATAAACCAAATAAATCTTGAAATATACGTGCAAATTAAAGCACCCTATGAGTGCAATCCAAATCCACCTTTTTAAATGGTTGATTATTTAATAATTAGGTCTCCTATCTGGTTTTTTCCTCAACCCACTTACGGGCATTAACCATTGCCTCAATCCATGGTGTTACTTCATCATCTTTACGATTTTCGGGATAGTAGGGCCATTGCCACGGTAAAAATGCACGTTCCAGGTGTGGCATCATAGCAAGGTGACGACCATCGTTTGAGTATATGGCGGCTGTTTCCCAATCTGATCCGTTTGGATTACCGGGATAAAGGTCGTAACTATAAGTCATTGCCCGATGATAACTATCGTGGAAGTATGGGAAGCTAAATTTACCTTCGCCATGGGCAACCCAAATACCCAATCTAGACCCTGATAATGAATGCAGCATCACGGAGTTATTTTCATGAATATTAACATTAATGAACCCCGATTCAAATTTGCCAGAATCATTACGTAGCATCTTTGGCTTTTCGGGATGTTCCGGATATATGAGTCCTAGTTCTACCATTAACTGGCAACCATTACATACGCCAAGACTTAGAGTATCTTCACGGGCATAAAAATTATCCAATGCCTCTTTGGCTTTTTTATTGAACAAAAATGCACCTGCCCATCCTTTGGCTGATCCCAGCACATCCGAATTTGAAAATCCACCAACATAAACAATCATATTAACATCTGATAAATCTTCACGTCCGGTGATCAAATCAGTCATATGTACATCCTTAACATCAAAACCAGCCAGATGTAGCGCATAAGCCATTTCTCTATCCCCGTTTACCCCTTTTTCACGAATAATAGCTGCTCTAATTCCCGATGGTGTTCTACGACTCATCTCTATTCCCTGATCAATAGCTTTTCCCGTAAACCGACTATGAAAATTGTAATGAAGATCTTGCTTGCCAAAGTTTTTAAATCTGCAATGTGCAGGGCCGGCTCCACTTTGTTTTTTATCCATACTATAGGAAGTGTGAAACCAAAACTTACGAAGTCGCTCTATATCAAACACATATTTGTTTGATCTATGTAACAGATCAATTTTGCGTTCCTCAATTACTTCACCAATTATATTGAAATTAATCCCAAGCTCCTTTAGTTTTGAAATAACGGCATCATCATCAATCTGTATAATAATTCCAGGGTTTTCACTGAAAAGTAATTTAACAATATTATCTTCATTTATTGCTGATAAGTCAATTTTCATCCCATGATCGCAATTGGCGAAATTCATTTCAAGCAATGTGGTAATCATACCACCTGCACTTATATCGTGACCTGCTAGAATTTTCCCATCTTCCAGTAACGATTGAATAGCATTGAATGCTGAGGAAAAATATTTAGCATTTGCGGTATCGGGGCATGTTGAACCGACTTTATTTAAAGATTGAGCAAAGCTGCTACCACCTAATTCATAGGCAGAATCTGATAAATCTAAATAAATAAGCTTCGATCCGGGTATGGTTGCAATAACCGGGGTAATTGCTTTTTTAATATCTGTAACTTCACCAACGGCACTAATAATTACCGTTCCCGGTGAAAAAACAATATCACCATCAGGATATTTTTGTGTCATCGAAAGTGAGTCCTTTCCAGTTGGGATATTAATTCCAAGCTCGATTGCGAAATCGCTTACTGCCTTTACAGCTTGATAAAGTCTTGCATTTTCACCATTATTTTTAGCAGGCCACATCCAGTTGGCGCTAAGGCTTACTCCTTGTAATTTATTGGTAACAGGTGCCCAGATAAGATTGGTTAATGATTCGGCTATGGCAAGCCGTGAACCTGCCTCAGGGTTTATTAATGCACTTATTGATGCATGACCAATTGCTGTTGAAATGCCGCTTTTTCCTTGATAATCCAAAGCCACAATTCCCAAATTATTTAATGGTAATTGTAATGGTCCGGCACATTGTTGGGTTGCCACTTTACCGGTAACCGACCTGTCGACTTTATTGGTTAACCAGTCTTTACAGGCAACGGCTTCAAGTCTTAATACATTTATCAAATACTTTTCAAGATCATTTTGGTTGTATTCAATATCAGAGAAATTCGATTTCTGAGTTGTATCTTCGAGAACAGTTTTTGGCGGTTTACCAAATAGATATTCGAGTTTAAGATCAACGGGGCAACTTTCATCATTTGAAGTAATAACAAATTCCATGTCATCACTAACCACACCTACTTTGTAAATTGGTGCTCTTTCGCGGTTGGATACTTTCTCGAGAGTAGGGTAGTCCTTTGCTTTGATAACTAACCCCATTCGTTCCTGCGATTCATTACCGAGTATTTCTTTAAATGAAAGTGTAGGATCACCAACTGGGAGATTATTTATATTAATTCGTGCACCAGTATCTTCCACCAGTTCACTTAGACTATTCAAATGTCCGCCAGCTCCGTGATCGTGAATTGAAACTATTGGATTATTTGACGATTCAGTCATTGATCGAATTGCGTTAGCAACCCTCTTTTGCATTTCGGGGTTTGCACGTTGAACTGCATTTAACTCAATATCATTTCCAAATTCACCGGTTGCTACAGATGAAACTGCACCTCCACCCATCCCAATTCGGTAGTTATCGCCACCAAGTACAACAATTACGTCACCTGCTTCGGGTTTATCTTTTTGAGCATCTGATGCTTTTGCAAAACCAACCCCCCCCGCCAACATAATTACTTTGTCGTAACCAAATTTTTTATCATTTTCATGATGCTCAAAGGTAAGAAGGCTACCGTTTATTAATGGTTGTCCGTATTTATTTCCAAAATCGGAAGCTCCGTTTGAAGCCTTTATCAATATCTCCTCAGGAGTTTGATAAAGCCACTTTCGTGGTTCGATGTTCATTTCCCAATCGTGATCTTCACTATTTCTTGGGTACGATGTCATATACACTGCAGTTCCAATCATGGGTATGGATCCTTTTCCACCTGCAAGACGGTCGCGTATTTCACCACCTGTACCAGTAGCAGCACCATTAAAAGGTTCAACTGTTGTAGGGAAATTGTGTGTTTCAGCCTTCAGTGAAATAACAGTGTCGATATCGCTGATCTTAAAATAATCAGGTTTATCCTGTGTTTCAGGAGCAAATTGCTCAACCCGTGGGCCTATTATAAAAGCAACATTATCTTTATATGCAGAAACCAGATTGCCGGGACTTTCAATTGATGTTTTCTTGATAAGTGTGAACAAACTATCTTTCATTTCTTTACCATCGATAATGAAAGTGCCATTGAATATTTTATGTCGACAATGCTCTGAATTAATCTGGGCGAATCCGTAAATTTCTGAGTCTGTAAGCTTTCGGCCTATTGTTACTGTTATCCCTTCAAGATATTGTACTTCGTCACTGCTCAATGCCAGTCCCTCATTTTCATTATATATGGAGATATCATCAATATATATAATCGATTCCGGTGATTCTGGAATATGAAATACTTGTTGATCAATGCCATTATATACCTGTTGAAGCATGGGATCGAATTTTGCTGTTTCTGAATCGGCAAGTACCATTTCTTCAATTCTAAATATTCCAGAAATACCCATGTTTTGAGTAATTTCGACAGCGTTAGTACTCCAGGGAGTAATCATTTCTTTACGGGGCCCAACATACTTACCTTCAAGTTTTGAAACCTTTAATTGAACGGCATCTCCAAAAAGCCAACTTAATTTTCTTAGGTTAAGTTCGTTGACGGTTGTTTGAGTTTCTACAAGAAAATATTGGGTCGGGTTAAACTGAAAAAAATAAACCATGGCTTTGTTTTATTATGCAGTAATAAAGTACGATGCAAATATATAAAAGGCAACCAAAGGAGTTTGTAATATATGGAGAAATTATGAGATAATTATTAAGACTGGAATTAACAATTACTTAATTAATTTATCCTCACTAACTCCGTATGCTTCGTTGGGTTCAATATTACCTGTTGGTTCTGCGTGAACAAGCACATCATATACATTTGGGAGTACTTCTTTAATTTTGTTTTCCACTGTATGCGAAAGTGCATGTGCTTCATTAAGACTAAGGGTTCCATCTATTTCAACATCAAGAGCTACAAGATATTGATGAGCCATCTTTCGTACTCTTATGCGATGGGGGTTTGATATACCATCTACTTTTTTTGCACAGGTAATTATTTTCTGATAAATTTCAGGATTATCCATGCCATCCATTAAATCACGATTACTTTGCATAAATATTCTGAATGCGATAAACATTATATAAATACTTACTGCAAAAGCAGTTATTAAATCAATAATAGGCATCTTTAATATAAAAGTAAAAACCAAACCTGCCAGCACAGATATAGATATTACAACATCATTTTGCATATTACGTGCATTGGCAATTAGCATTTGGCTATCGATGGATTTGCCTGTTTTTTTTAGGTAGAAAGCTAATCCGAATTTTCCGATGATTGAAATTACAATTACATAAATTGCAATCATATCTGGAATCCTGGATTCAATAGGATTAAATAACCTTTCGGATGTGGATATTGCCAATTGTGCTCCTGCGAAAAATATTATAAATGCAAGTAATTTTGTGGCAACCGTATCGGCTTTATTGTAACCATAAGGATACTTAGGATCAGGTGGGCGACCGATTATGTGAGCGGTGAATAGGGTTATTAATGATGTAAGTACATCACTTGCGGAATCAATACCATCGGCAATTACAGCAAAGCTGCCTGCCATAAGCCCTACAATAATTTTAAGGATGGAAAGTGCAGCATTTCCAATTATGGCTATCCATGATGCTTTGATGATTTTTTTTTCGCGTACTTGTATTGCCATGTGGAATTTTTTCCAAATGTATAAAAAACGAGGATAGGAGTAACTATGGTCAAACCAAATATCTGGAGATATTTACACCATTCAGCGTAGTCGGAGACTACGCTGAAGGTAGGGTTGGAATCAATTATTATTTCAATTCAAGATTTGGAGTCGAAATAATAATTCCATACGTCCGATCAAGGAATAACTTCCGATTATACAGATGTATTGTATAGTGGTATTGGACCAACCCTAGGTTTAACAATTAAGGTAAATTGATCATTAAATGGTATTACTCATACCTGAGGGCTTTGGCAGGCACAATTCGTGTGATGTAGAATGTTGGAATTATCAATACCAGAACTGAGACGATAAAGGTTCCTAAATTTAGTAATAGGAAGTCTGTTACATGTAACTCAACAGGTACATAATCTACATAATATGATTCGGCGGATAATTTAATTAGATGGAATTTCAGCTGTACAACGTAAAATAATAATCCAATAAAGTTTCCCCAAATCATTCCCTTGAGTATAATTCCAGAGGCTTTGTAAAGGAAAATTTTACGTATCGAACTATTATTTGAACCCAGAGCCTTCAATAATCCAACCATACTTGTTCTTTCAATAATCAAAATTAAGAGTGTTGAAATCATAGTTATTGTTGCCACTATAATCAATAATGTAAGTATAACAATAACATTCATATCCAATAGGTTAAGCCAATTAAATATTTGAGGATATTCATCATAAACAACTACCGCGCTTATATTGTATGGGATAGTATTGTATAACTCAAATGCAGTATTTCTTATGTCCGAAATATCCCTAAGTATTATCTCAACACTACCCACTTCGTTTGTTTCCCAGTTATTGAGTTTTTGAATATGAAGTAAATCGCCAATAATATAAACATTATCAATTTCCTCCATTCCAGTATTATAAATTCCACTAACTGTGAATTTTCTACCTCTGGCTCTGCTCTCGCCCTCATCAATAAACCACATTCGTACAAAATCACCAATGCCAAGATTAAGTTTTTTTGATAGGATATTGGATATTAATATCTGGTCAGTTTTAACTGAATCAGAGATATTAGGAAAAGTACCTGCAACTATATTCTTCAACAAGAAACTATCATCGAAGTTACTATCAACACCTTTTAGAATTACTCCTTGTATTTGATCCTCAGTTTTTATTACTCCGGCTTTCTGACCTACCACTTGAACATGACTAATTTTCTTATTCAAATGAAGTTGACTTTCAAGTTCATCAGTAAATTCAATGGGTTTACCCTGCATTCCATGGTTATTATCAAAAAGCACCAGTTGAATATGGGAAGCAAACCCCATCACTTTTTCACTTACTGAACTCTTGAAGCCAATAACTACCGCAACCGAAATTATCATTAGTGCAAGACCAAGTGCAATACTAATTGTTGATATCCTTACAACTGGCTTTGAAAGATTATTCATTCTTCCGCTGGTAAGACGTCTTGCTATAAAATATTCGAAATTCAATGCAGTTATATATTTAAGTAGTTAATCAAGTGCAAATATAAACTAACTGTCATTAATCAGTTTGTATTCATAATACATATGATAATTAACAACTGTGATATTATAATTGCCACCTTTTTAGTATCTTGTATTTAGCCATAATTAATTGAGTAGTATATGAAAGTGATCCTTTCATTATATACTATTTGACACAACGGAAATTTAAACTATAATTGCAAATACAATAATAAATATGAATTTAAGAATAGTATCAATAACTGCAATACTGATCACCACATTGTTTTTATTGTCTTGTAAAAACAAGCAACTAAGGTTAGTGGAGTATGATGATATCAATTGTGGATCCGCACAAATTGAACTCTATATACCTGATTTATTAAATAAAAAAGTGGCGGTTGTTGCAAATCAATCATCAATGATTGGAGATATACATATCGTGGATTCTCTTTTATCACAAGGTATTAATATTAAGAAAATATTTTGTCCCGAACATGGTTTTCGGGGTAAGGCAGATGCTGGTGAAATGATAGTTGATGGTTTAGATTCAAAAACGAATGTTCCAATTATTTCACTATACGGATCACACAAAAAACCAACACCTGATGATTTAAGTAATATTGATATTGTAATTTTTGATCTTCAGGATGTTGGAGCCAGATTCTACACATACATATCTACACTAACATATGTAATGGAGGCTTGTGCCGAAAATGGTATTCCTGTAATTGTGCTTGATAGACCAAATCCAAACGGATACTTTGTTGATGGACCCATTATGGAAGAAGAGTATAGTTCTTTTGTTGGATTACACCCTGTACCAGTAGTTTACGGAATGACAATTGGAGAATATGCTAAGATGGTAGTGGGTGAAAGATGGATCAATCAATCGGATAGTTTAGATTTGAAAGTAGTTCCTCTTGAAGGATATTATCACAATATGATAGTAAAACTTATAACAAAACCCTCTCCAAATCTACCCAATTGGCAGTCAGTATATTTGTATCCCTCAATCTGTTTTTTTGAGGGGACAGTTATGAGTGTTGGTCGCGGAACTGAATTTCCGTTTCAGGTATTTGGTCACCCTGAATATAATCTCGGGAGTTTTGTTTTTACCCCTACGAGTACCGAAGGGGCAACAACTCCACTTTATAATGGGGAACAATGTTACGGAGCAAACCTCAGTAGTTATGCTGAGAATTACAAAAAAAATGAAAAAACCATTAACCTTAGCTGGTTAATTGGAGCCCATGAAATAATGAGTAGAAATGGAGAATATTTTATTAACTATTTCGAAAAACTTGCTGGTACATCCGAATTAAGAAATCAAATTAATATTGGGTTAAGTGAAGATGAGATTAGGAAAACATGGCAACCAGGGATCGATGATTTTATGATTATAAGATCGAAATATTTGCTGTATGACTAATAAAGATAATAATGATTACTATAAGGATGTGGCTTTGTACTATGATGAAGACGCTAATTTAGGTTTTGAAGTCAGAGCAGGTGTTAATACTAGTTTGGATAGAATCAGGAAAGATTTCAGAAAAATAACTACAGAATATGAGTTAAATGATGTTCTGGAAATTGGTTGTGGGCCTGGGTTTGATATACATTGGTTTGCGTCAAATTATCCAGATAAAAACTTTATGGCAGTTGATATTTCGGAAGAAATGGTGAAGCTTACCCAAAAAAGACTTAACAAAGACCAGATAAAAAATGCAAAAGTTATTCAATCGGATGAACGCTCACTTATTGATAAATTTGGAGAAAACAGCTTCGATTTGATATACGTTTACTTTGGAGCACTAAATACCGTTGAGGATTTAAACTTTTCATCAAGCCAGATACATAAACTACTAAAACCAAATGGAATAGCGGTGCTCACTTTCGTAAACAAGTGGTATTTACGAGAATTACTGGTGCAGGTCATCAAACTAAATTTTAAAATTGCGTTTGCTCGGCTAGGGAAAGTATGGGGAGGATATTCAGTAAACCGGTTTTTGCAATCACATTGTTATAGTATTGGCTATATTAAAAAGGCATTTTCACAATTTTCTTTATTACAACGTAAAGGATACAGCATTCTTTATCCGCCGTGGTATAACGATCATAAAATTAAGAGCAACAAACAGAAGGCAGACAAACTATGGAACATTGATCAAAAACTGCAAAAAACAAGTCTTTGGTCAAAGGGTGAATATACTTTGTTTGTTTTTCAGAAGTGATGATAATATAATTCCAAATGATATCGTAATTCTGATTTTTTGGATTATTATAATTCATTGTATAATTATTGGAAAAATGCCAATATTCCATTTCTCCAATACTCCACACCATATACTTAATAATATCAGCTGCTCCATGTGTGCTATCCAACTTCAGCTTTTTAATTGGTGGATTATTTAATCCTTAACCTTTGCAAGTGTTTGAGTTAGATTATTAAATGGAAAGTCTTTTATTATTTCCTGATAGTTCGAAGTTAGTATGATATTTGATGTAAATGCTTCCATTGCTGCAACTTCCAAACCATTAACATATATTTTCTTATAATTAACAATCTCACTATCAAAATGCGTGGAAACCTGCAAGGCAAATTCCTTTTGCGTTTTATGAATAGGTGAGAATATATTGTACACTCCACCTTCAATTTTATTCTCGGAATACTTAACCATTAGCTTTGCAGCATCATCAACATCAATTAACGACATATAGTTTTCCCCATTCCCGAATAATGGAACAATATTTTTCTCAGATATATTTTTAAGGTAGAACCATGAAAACCATGAGCCATTGCCCAACAACCATGGAAAACGGAGTATAATAACCGGAGTATTATTTTTTTGTGATGCCCTCACAATTGGTAATTCACCTCTTAAATATTGACGTGCATAACTTATTGGAGCTAGTGGAGATTTCTCGTCATGGGCATTTATACTATTTCCGTAACATAAACTACCTGAGGCAAAAAGTAGAGGTGCGATAATCCCGCTTTTTTCAATCTGCCGCAATAAATAATTATTTAGCCTTGATGCTTTAAATGCTGCTATACTTCGTCCCAACTTCCTGAAATATGGAAAAGTTGGGCGGGCACAATGAAATATAGCCACGGGGTTTATCTCATTTATTCTTTTCGCAGTCAGTCCATTAATGCCTCCTGTAATTACAGAAATATCATCTTTACTATCAATAATTGATTTGTTTTGAACAGCATAAATCTCATATCCTTTATTGTGCAATTGACGAATAACTGCTGATCCAAAAAAGCCTGATCCCCCGATTACAATTACAGCTCGCATTTTGATTGAATTATTAGTTTTGAATTGTTTTCAAGGGCTTGTAGGATATTTGTCTGATAATTGTCGGGATGATTTTTTGAAATATGCAATGTTGTACAAAACGCCTGATCATAGTTTTCCATGGGATAGGACTTCTTCCTCCATTTGGCACGCCATTTACGATCTGTAATCCGCATGAAAAAACTATTTAGTTTATCGGCCCCAAGTGCATTTATAAGAGACTCAAAAAAAGTCTTTATATTCTCTTTCCTGTCAGACAATAAAAACCTAAGATCTTGTTCATTTGTCTCGTTTGGTAAATAATCAGATAACCAGCTATTTTGGTGTTTCAATTTAATTATTAATTCCTTGTTATAGACAGGTAACAAGGTCACTGTTTCTATTGCAGAGTACACATTCTTCTGATCGATTTCCAGAGCTGATTCATCAATAAAATAATTCATACAATAATAATGCTCGTGTCCGGTAATAAAGGTAAATTTCTTGAATAAATGTAGTAGGGTTCTGGCAATCCAGAGTCTGTTTGTTTTTGCAATGATAAAATAATCGATGTCGGCATCTTCGTCAGCATAGTACTTCGAAAGCGATCCTGATATGGCTATGGAAACAACGAATGGAAATCTTTTTATTACTTTTACAAACCGCGATGACCTATAAAGAAGATCGATGGCTCGATCATTTCCTTTTTTACGTTCAATCGACCATGATGGCTCATCCTTTTTGCAATAGAACCCCTCATTTGAAAAATACACAGAACTATTTTGCTTCATTACAAGTAACTGAGAAACAACATCATTCAAGCTACATTTGAAATTCATAAAACGATGTATTTCCTCTGGTAGGAGGGGGTATTTGAATAATTCAAAATACTCGAGAGTTGAATTAATCTGTTCCTGTATTGCAGATATGTTTTCTGTTGTATTATTCAATTCTAAAAAGAATTTTGGAATGTGGTTCTGAATTTTTTTTCTATGTCTTTTAAAAGCGGCCGGTTATTAATATACTCTATATCTGAATTTTCTGTATAATACATATAACTCATTATCTGATGTCTAATTGTGGGCGCTTGTAAAAATATGATGAATATATAAGACAAAAATAAACAATTCCCTGTTGTCGCTCTAATACTGATTCTGTCATAAAAAACATAAAAACAATTAGTATAATCCAATGTGAAATAAAAAGCTTTGATTGTGGTATCATCAGTAAACTTAATATCATAGCAACCAAAAGTATAACTCCGATGAGCCCACTTCTTACAAATGTTTCAACAAATTGATTATGAAAGTTATAATTTAAGTATCCAATATCATCAGTTCCTTCATAGCCGGTATATAGTCCATATTCAATATATTTTTCGTTTAGTAATTTCTGTGCATCCAATATGCCAACTCCATTAATCCAGGCATTGTTTTCCTCTAATATTTTGATCCCAAACCTTGCCTGAATTAACCTAAGGTTTAGTCCATTCATCGGGGAATCATATTTATATTTACTAGCAAAAACCTCTTCCAGATTAGGTTTCAACAGTTTGTTTAACCTTAAACCAACCGGCACTATAATTATCAACCCTAGTATTATTATGATTGGGATAATTATTTTTCTCCGTAAAAAAGTATAGATCAATTGCTCTCTGTATTTCAAAACAAATAAAGGAATACCAATACCTATCATTAGTTTTGATGCTGCTAAAAACAGCAAGACTAATAATAATACTATAATAACATATTTCCAGGTTCTGTTTTTTGATAGCCATGTTAATTCATTTATTTGGAAAAGAACTGCTATCAGAAATAAACTTGTATATATAGCACCGGAGTGGAATGGAGAAATTAGCTTATGGTATGTGAAATATGAGAAATCCATTTCAGGTAAAAATCTCCAGGTTGACTCCAAAAGCATAATCAATCCTGAAAAAGTTAAGGATAATACCAGGGCAGTTAATGCAATCTGAGTAAAAGTATTTTTCTCGATTTTACCAAGTAAAAACAATAGTGGAATTACCAAAAACGGTAACATTTGTTCAAGTTCTTTCCAGGTTTGAAGATTGAACAGGTTATTAAAAACGCCCATTGCATGCAATAAAAAGAAAACAAACGGTAGCGACAAATGAACTAATTGCCTGCGAACAATGCTATGTGGCTGTCTAATATAAGATACTATCAGAACCAATGTTCCGATTAGAATCGATAAACTGTTCAACCGAATCGAAACAGGTAAAGTTAACCATATAAAAAACCACACCCACTCTTCCGATGAATACTTTATTCTATATGTGGTAAGCAGCTTCCTCATATTTGTTAGTAATTATTTCCCAGTTGTAGTCCTCCATTAATAGCTTTAGGTTTCCGGCAATTTGCTCCAAACTTATTGCATAAGGATTATCCTGATTCAGCAGTTCAACTAATTGATCGGCAGTATTAAAATATGAACCCCCTTGTTGTAATACCCCCTTGTTAAAAACATTATTGTGAGCCAGCACACGACTTTGGGCAGCCATAGCCTCAAGCAATGAAGGATTTGTGCCTCCAACAGAGTGACCATGAATATAATAGCGTGAGAAATGCCGTAATGAGTCAAGTAATACTTTATCATAATTTGCATTACAAAATTTGATTCTGGCGTTACCTTTATACTCCTCCTTGAGCTTGTTACCATAACTATTTTCATTTCCGAAAATCACTAATGGGACATCTTCAACATTGGATAGGTTCTTAGCTTTGATTGCCATCTCAATGTTATTTTCAGGAACCATCCTGGCAATTAACAAATCGTATTTATTTGGAGTAAGCTTGTATTCTGCTAAACGTTTTTCATCAAAAACATTTGGGATTTGAACACCGTAGGCAATATGCAAAACAGGTGTATTGTATTTTTGCTGCACATATTCCAATATTCCGATTGAATCGGCAATAAGTAAATTGCTTTTTACAGCAGCCAACTTCTCGGCTTTTTTAAGAAACTTCTGTACCCTTTGCGAATACTTCGATCGCTTCCACTCCAATCCATCCATATTAGTGATATGCCTTGCTTTTGAATCCCAAAGCCAATGCCATACGGAATCACTTGTATATCCCATGTGAAATATTACATCGTGGTTTTGAAAGCGTGAAGAAATATTGCATTTTAAATCGTAGATAAATTGCCCGGCTGATCCAATCCTGTTTTCGGGGTCGTATTGATATATTAATTTCACTCCATTCCATATACTATCTTTGTATGTTTGTAAACTAGAACAATAAACTACCACTTCATGTCCTTTTGCCATAAGTCGTGGGGCAAGCTCCTGAACGGCTGCCTCATATCCTCCATATTGATTAGGAATACCACGAGTGCCAATAATACCGATGGATAATTTCTTAGTCAACATTGAGTGCTTTTTTATATGACAAAAGAGTTTTTTTTGCTGTATGATCCCAAGTATAGTTTTCAAGAATCACCTCCCTGAATTCAAAATTTGTTGGCTTATTTAATTGTATTTCAATAGCATCCTGTATACTTTTATTGTCGATTACATCGCAAAATGAAGCATGATTTTTAAAATAATCCATAGTATCACCACCATGTCCTACAACCAGGTTACATCCCATAACTCCTGCTTCAAGTGAACTCAAACCAGTAGTTTCAAACCAACTGGGAAGTGCATGAACTTTTGATTGAGCGTAATGCATTAATAATTTTTCTTGGGGCATAAAATCGAAAAATTGCACGTTCGATCCGGCAATTTTCCTGCAATAATTATTATAATATATATGGTTTGGTGGTGATTTCCCAATTATTACAAGTTTGACACCCAGGTCTTTAGTTGCCTCAATAAGTCGGTGTTGGTTTTTTAATCCATATATCTGTCCAACACAAATAACTTGATTATCAATTCTATCAATTTTCGGAATATTTTTGAAAATATCCGTATTTATTCCGTTTGGAATTACCACATACTCTTTTGAAAAGCTGTAGTCTTTTTTAATTCTCAAGAACTCAGATTCTGAGTTAGGTAGTATAAGACGAGCATTAGACAGAATCTTTTTTACTGCTCGTTTATGTCCAAGCAGATATTCTTTGCTTGCAAGTTTATCCTGGTTTAATAAAAATCGGAAATTATTTTTTACAAACTCTGCATTATTCTTCCCAAGTAGACCAAAAAATAGTTTCAGAACACCTACTCGCCCATGATGATCAAATTGTGAGTAATCTAAATAAATACTACTAACAACGTATGGTACTTTACTTTTTGAGATGTGTAACAGGTGGTCGGCTGGTCGGATTAAGTTGAAAAGATGTAACAGGTCATATTTACCATAATCAATTTTATCAGTTGAAAGTTTAATATCAACTTCAACATTTAGTTTTCGTAAGGCAATGGCAGTATTATTCACTTGCATGCTATCACCACCCTTAACGTGATTAATTGTTGAACGAACAATGAATGCTATTTTCATTGATTTTCTCATACTGAATCAAGTTTTCGTTGATATGGAAGGGTGTCAAAATCAATAAATCTAACGCCAAAAACAATAGCCCATATTCCAAGTTCGGCAATATTCGTGATAAAACTTCCTGTAAACTGATAGATCAAAATAAACAGGAACAGCACTAGTGCATATAGATTTGAATAAATGCGAAGTTTAATAAAGAAATAGATTTCCAAGAATAATTTAAATACAAATCCATACACACCATAAATTGCTAGCATTTCGGCCATCGAATTAGGAATTCGCACAACTGTTTCTAATGTGCCATGGTATTCGTAGTAATTAACAATCATATCATGAGCAACGATCTTGATTTGACCAGGACCAATGCCAAATATTACACCATGTTCAATAATAATGTCTTTGGCAAACATAAATGAATATACTAATCGTCCCATTGCGCTTGTGTCCTGTCCTTCAAAAATATTTTCCAACCTAAAATAAATTGGATTTTCAGGCCAGATAAAAAATAATAAGACAAATAAAATTATCAAAAAGGTTGTACTAAGAATGCTAAACTTTTGGAGAGAGCCGGGAATTTTAGTCCAGAAGATAATCACACTTATTAAAAGTGCAATTAATAATGCTCCCAGTACACCAAATGAAAATGAAAGTAACAAAGGGATAACTGAAGCCAGAAAAACTAGCATTGGGTGCTTTTCCTTATCGTAGAAAACCCTCATTATAAAATATAAGAAAACAGGCATCATTATTAACGAATAATAAGATGCTTCATAGGTAAACAGCTTTAACCTCGGTATCAGTTCCAGGCCTTTGGTAAGTGCAACGTCGTACCATAACAAATCACGTATTGACGCAAAAGGTAAAATGATAATGGCCAACACTACAAAAAAAGTATTGATAATTAATATCTTGCGAAAAACAATATCTATTAAATATTTGTATTTTTTTATGAAATAATACGCAGTAATCAAAAATACTAAGGCAGTAATTACCATGATGTTAGATACCATAAAGCTCTGCAACTCAACTCCTGATAGTAATTGAAAAGGAATTGGAATGATTAGTGCAATTGCCCAAATGTAAACCTTTCTTAATTTCTTTTCTTTAAATAGGAAATATGCCATTACCGGAGTAAGTATTGTAGTGTACAACAATCCTTGTGGCAACAAAAAACTATTGAAAAAGAAATAAATGATCAAATAGATGATCAGATGATTGTATTGATATTCTTTTGTCATTCAAGCAATAACTTTATATGGAATCTTTTTTTATTCAAAAAATAACTATAGAAAATCAGTAAAGATAAGAATCCTAGCCCTATTGTAAGCCATCCTTTATCGAAAATTATAATTGCAGAAATTAAAAAAGACGGGATCATTGTAATAATTGTTTCCTTTATCCAATTGTCTTTCAGTAGTTTTCTGTCGATAAGTAAATACTCGAGAGGGACAAGTATTGCAAGGGCAACAATTTGACCGATAATCAAACTCTCAGCCGTTGGTACTATCCAAAAGGCAATTAACATACCTACTATAATACCAATCTTATACATGAACTCCAGAGATGTTATAAACCTTAACATTTTCAATCCATTAAGATAAAATAATGGAACAATTGTCATCACTAAAAATGTTTCGAATATTAAAAATAGCCTGAAGTAGCTCTCCATTTTTTGAAACTTATCAGGGCCAAGCCAAAGCGTAAACAATGGTTCATACAGTAAAAACGTAACGAAAATTGCCAATAAGCTTATCCCAACCGAAAACCCTCTGAGAGTTTGAAAATATATTGTGACATTTTGTTCAGACTCTTTCTTGCGAGCAACTTTTGGAAATAACCAGCTAACAATTGCTCCAAAAGCCATATGCATATGATTGGATATTGTTGATGCCAATATGTAATATCCCGCAATAGCGGGTCCTAAAAAAATTGCAATTACAAACCTGTCTAATTGATACGCAAGTACCGATATAATTGTTTGTAACCATGTCCAGAACCCAAAATGGAAAAGTTCGTTTCGCTCTTTCACACTAGTATGCCGGCTAAATTTATAGTTGGGCATTAATCTATAGGCAATAAATGCCTGAACAACAAACATTAATATGTTAATGATCAAATTACTGACAAATATTTCCCAGATACTATAACCTAATATTACAATTACAACCTGAGCTGCAAGAACAACTAATTTTGAAAAGATACTGTAGACAGATGCCAGATCGTATCGTTCGAAACCCTTTAAGATACTTTGATAAAGTAATTCCCAAAATTTTACTGATATAAGTAAGGTTGCAACAATCAGTATTTTGTCAAGATTGTCTTTAAATACCTCGATTCCAAAATAAGTAATGGTTGTGGCAAGCAATGCAATTACTATTGTTCCAATACTAATCCATCCAATTAATTTTGTAGAAGAATTAATATATGCATGTAGCTTATGGCTGTTTCCTTTTCCCAATGCTTCGGCTACATGAGCAATAATTGAGTTTCCCAAACCAAAGCTGATAATATTAACAGCTATATAAACATATGAATTAACAAGCATCCAAATACCAAAACTATCCTCACCTAACTTATTGATAAATAATGGTGTGATAGCCAAAAAAGCAATGGGATATAGCAATATATTAGCCAGGTTCCATGTCGAATTTTTAATGTTCCCGGATGGTTTCTGCATTATTTTATTTGAAATTTGTGTAATAATAATATTTATTTCGTACTTAGCAGAATAATTATTTCAATAAGTTTGTAAAAATAAAATCTGATCATGGATAACCAATCATTTTCACAATCAAAAGAAGAAGGAAAAAGGACATGGAAAGCCTTACAAAATCAATGGGGTGAAGCATTGGGTTTTTTTGGTGCCATGTTCTCAAGTTTATTGTTGTTTATTAAAAAACAGGCATTGTGGTTTATATTATTTGCAGTAATCTTTGGCGGTATCGGCGGTGTATATGCATGGATGAAGAAGCCAGTATACCATAGTGAGATGACCGTTTCATACGCTCAACTCGAGAAAAAAATATATGCTGACATGTTGTTCAAGCTTAATCAACTACTTGAAAGTAAACAATATGAAAGTTTAGGATTTCTTTTAAACATGTCGGTTGATCAGGTTAAACAAATCCATTTGATAGATAGTAAAAATATTAGGTACGAGCCATTAGTCAATGATATCAGCGTTGAAAAAGTACCCTTTTATATTATTGTTGATGTTTATGACCCTGATATATTGCCCGAACTTGAAGAGCAACTAGTTAATTACATAAGTGTATCTGACTTTGTTTATGAAAGGTTACAGCTCAATGAGCGGAATTATAAAAATGAGATAATCCACATGAAAAATCAAATGGTTTATATGGATTCGTTGAAATCTATGCTATTGAGCGATTGTAGTAATCTGGATGCAGATGCAGTTGTTAACCTTGAAAATCTGAATAAAAATCAAAACGAAATTTTTGGCCGTATCAGGGATTTGGAAGCTGCACTTCAATTCAACAAAAACATAGAAATTATGGATGGCTTTATAGCACAGGAAATACCATTATCCAAGATAATTATCAAGTTCATATTGCTTGGAATGATTGTTGGCATTGGATTAAGGTTATTTTGGCTCATGGTAAAATAGTGCTAACTGGCAATCCCATTAAATTCCATATCTTAAAATTAACAACTAGTAATACATTAATAAATGACATTAATAAAATCCATTTCAGGAATAAGAGGTACAATTGGAAATGAAGCAGGTAACAATCTCACTCCTCTCGATATCGTTAAATTTACTGCTGCATTTGCATCATTAATAAAATCAAATAAGCCCACCAATAAATTAAAATTTGTAGTTGGTAGAGATGCCCGAATATCAGGAATGATGGTTGAAAACCTTGTTGTTTCAACCTTGTCGGGAATGGGAATCGATGTCATTAATACAGGGCTTTCAACAACCCCAACAGTTGAAATGACGGTAATTAATCATAATGCAGATGGTGGCATAATAATTACAGCAAGTCATAACCCAAAACAATGGAATGCACTCAAATTATTAAATGGGAAAGGAGAGTTTATTTCTGGTGCTGAGGGTGAAAAAGTGCTTCAAATAGCAAAAAATGAAAATATTATTTTTGCTGAAGTTGATGATCTTGGTAAAGTGGAATATAACTCATCAACAATAGAAGAACATATAAAGCAAATAATAGAATTAAAACTAGTTGACAAAGAATTAGTAAAAAAGGCTGGATTTAAGGTTGCAATTGATGCCGTTAATTCAACCGGTGGAATTTCAATACCACCTTTGTTGAAAGCACTTGGCGTTGATGAAATTATTGAATTGTATTGTGAACCAACCGGCGAATTTCCGCATAACCCAGAGCCCCTCCCTGAAAATTTAACCGAAATCTGCAAATTAGTTGTTGAAGAAAAAGCTGATATTGGTGTTGTTGTTGACCCTGATGTTGATCGACTAGCCTTAGTTATGGAAAATGGCGAATTATTTGGCGAGGAGTACACTCTGGTTGCTGTTGCTGATTACATATTACAATCACAAAAAGGAAATACAGTTTCAAACCTAAGTTCAACAAGAGCTTTGAGAGATGTTACCGAAAAAGCAGGAGGTAGTTATACTGCCTCAGCAGTAGGGGAGGTTAATGTTGTAGAAAAGATGAAAGAAGTGGGTGCTGTTATTGGCGGTGAAGGTAATGGTGGAGTTATTTATCCAGAACTACATTATGGCCGTGATTCTCTTGTGGGAATTGCACTCATACTAACTTATCTGGCAAAAAGAAAAATAAAACTGAGTGAGCTTAGAGCAGAATATAACGATTACTTTGTTTCTAAAAATAAAATTGAACTAAATGCTGACATGGCTGTATCTGCTATATACTCCAAGGTTCAAAAGCATTACCAAAAATTTCCAGTTCTAACCATTGATGGTGTGAAAATAGATTTCCCAGATGGTTGGGTTCATTTAAGAACATCCAACACTGAGCCGATTATGAGAGTTTATGCCGAAAGCACATCGATGGAAAGAGCTCAGAAGTATGCCGATGAAGTAATGGAATTGATTGGATAATGACCAATAGCTCCTAATAAATTAAAAACGCCCTGTCGGGATTGAAGGTAATAAAGGCATTGGCCAGAAAGTTCCATACGGTTACCAGTGCAATTGCAAATACTTTGGCAACGTAGAAGTTCATCTTGAACTTGCTTACTAATATCCATAGTATTAGCGTATTGATGCCAAGTCCAATAAGTGAGATCAGGAAAAACTCAGTGAATTCAACCATTACTTCAGGGTTATCACTTTCAAATGTCCAAACCCTGTTTAGAAAATAATTGGATGTTGCAGCTGTAATAAATCCAATTGCATTAGCAAAATATTTTGGTACATTTAACTTTTCTTTGGTAAGGTAAGTTATTCCAAAATCTACAAAAAGACCTGAAAATCCTACTACTCCAAACTTTAAAAATTTGAATAGATATGCCTGATTGAAAATATCACTCATTAGCTCCTGTCTTTTTATATGGATCTACAAAAGAACCATCAATATCTGGGGTTCACCATTTCTCCTTATGTCAACCGATACACGTTGTCCTGGCTTAAGCTTTTTCAACCTGGCCATATAATCATAAATATTTGTTACAGGCATTCCTTCAATGGCTATAATTTTGTCACCTTTTTTCATTCCTGCTATGGAAGCTGGACCTCCCGGAGTTACACCACCAACACCCAGTCCATCATTTTCGGTCGATGTAAAGTCGGGCATAATACCAAACTTAACCTTTAAACCTCCTCTGCCTCTTCCCGATTGTTTTCTAATCGGGCCAGCTTCCTTATATACCAACCTGTCATCACTATTAATAACATCTATAATTAAAGGAAATGTAAAATCAATAATCTCTTTTTCACCCTCATAATTAATTTTATCAGCATCATCTAAAGGTGTGTGATAATCCTCATGAGCTCCCGTAAAGAAAAACATAACAGGAACACCTGCTCCATAAAAACTTGCATGATCTGATGCACCGTATCCTTCAGGCGAATGAGTAAAACTCATGTCCGAATTATCCTCATGTTTCTTAAGCAACTCTTCCATTTGTTCAGCTGTACCTGTTCCTGCTATTGCTAATGATCGCTTCTCCTTATCAAACCTCCCAATCATATCAAAGTTAACCATTACCACTACATCCTTCAAGTCAATTGTAGGCTCATTTGTAAAAAATTGTGACCCTAATAAACCCATTTCTTCAGCCCCAAATGCCATCAATATTACACTTCTTTTTAGAGTTTCTTTAACAGAACTTAACTTTTCAGCTAATTCAATAATTGCCGCAACACCAGATGCATTATCATCAGCACCATTATGAACTGCAATAGAATCAGGGTTACGTGATCCCGATCCATGTCCTCCCATCCCAAGATGATCATAATGAGCACCAATTACTACGTATTCATTCTTTAGTACCGGATCATTACCTTCAATAATTGCAACAATGTTTTGGGTTTCCATTTCTACCCTTTTCAAATCAGTTGTTACTTTAATGGTAGATGGAACATCAAAACCAATTGTTTTCTTTCCCTCAATAATTTCTTTCTCGAGCTCGGCGATTGTTCTTTCACTACCAAGTATACTATCGGCAAGAGCGCGTGTAATATTAATTGCAGGTAATCCTGCGGATGCTGTAACTCGGCTAAAAGTATTACCCATTAGCTCATCATCTTTGCTGGTATTAACTCCACTTACAAACAATATCCCGGCAGCTTTTTTATCGCGAGCAGTAAGAACCTTCTCTCTATCTCCACCGTATGAAATAAATAAACTACTGTCATTATCTGGTTCAGGGTCAGCTCTTAGTATCATAACCCACTTACCTTCAATATCCATATTTTGGTAATCATTCCACTTAACCGAATCGTGATCGAGTTCAATTCCATATCCAGCAAAAACTACTTTAGCTTCCAATTCGCTATTTGATGAGAAGGCCATGGGTTTAAAATCTTCACCAAAAACAGCTTCTTGCCCAACAAATATTAGTTTATTATTATCTCCCGGCTCAACACTTGTGGTAACTGAAAAATATTGAAATCCATCTTCACCCATTGGCGATAAACCACTTTCAATAAAGTGATCCCTTATATATTCGGCGGCAATTTTTCCGCCAGGAGTTCCTGGCTTACGTCCTTGTAACGAATCGGAAGCAAGAAAATAAACATGGTCTTTAAGCTCTTTAACAGTTATTTCACTTATCGACTGAGCAACTAATAATTCAGAAATCATCACTCCAATCAGGAGAATAATAACTTTAGTATATTTAATCATAATAGTTGTAATTACGTTGTTGTATAAAATTTGTGCAAATATACATATACTGTATTGTTATTTACTAGTAGGGTAAAACATCATGTCAGTAAAAAGTGAATTTAAATCACAGCAGAAGCAATATCAAAAAGTTAATGTAATTTAGTTATTTCTATATTTAACCCGGATTCTAGATGTTGGGTTAAACTGGAAAACAATAATTCAGAATAGAGTAATTTTGTAAGGTTTCAAGCTTACATATAAATTGTATAATAATTGATTTTGTAAATATTAATTGTTAATTTTCTTAAATGATAAAAAGCATAAAAACACCATATCAATGATAACGAAGAAAATATCGATTGCTATAATATTTTTACTTTTCTCTGTGCTTATAATGGCACAAAAAGCTGAAAATAACCAGGTTAAAAGTTTAGTTGAACAATTTAAAAAGGATACCAAAGGCCCATTCAAAGATATTCGCTGGTTTTGTAAGGATGGCACCACACGTTTACCACAGGACAGATGCCCTGATGGTGGTGTGCAAAGGGCACGTTACAAAGATGAGGTGGTTTCACTTGGGAATACTAACCACGTTTATCTCGGGCAGATTCTGACAACAACTGACCTTGCTACTTTTTGGGATGAAGAGAACTACAATTCGCGATTGAAACAATACCAACTTCAAAACTTCTTATTCAGGACGGATGATGGATGGGTTTTGCGTAAAGCGCAGTACTACCGTGGTGCATTTCAGGCCGAAGATGAAGAGGCCTGGGGCATCGAATTTTTCAGCTGGTTACTAACCGATGAAGCAAGAATCAATCAGAACTTTTACCTTATTCGACAGGCAGCCAAAGATATTCCACACCAGGGAGATGATAGCAAAACCCTATTGATTAGATCCCTATCGAAAGAAATTTCCGACAGTGTTCCTTCTTTTTTGAATATCCGGGTTAAAATTCATGGGCAACCCGAAGCTACTGACATCATTATGGTAAAAAAATACCGCGAGTCCAATATTATTAAACTGACTGCTAACCAGTTGAAAAAGATGGACGAATTGATCAGCAATATGGAAGTTGTTTATCAGCCGGCCAATTTGTCAAGCCTGAAAAGATACTTAAAAAACATTCCAAAAGATATCGAACCAGGCCTGTCGATAGATGCTTTAATAAATCGATACAATACTTTCACTACCAGGGAAAAGATCAAGGAGCTTTCAAAGGCTATATTTCAAATACGTGAAAACATGGCCTCGGTAAAAAAAAGTACGGGCAGGCTTGCCTTATTAGATGTTTCAATAAAGTTGGAAGAAATCCTTTTCAGGGAAATAGTTTCATGGGAAAACAAAACAATCAATGACCTTCTGACAAAAACTTATTATCTGGGACAGGCTTCTGCCGGATGTGGATACATAGAAATGTGGGAATGGGAAAAAATTAAACCGATATTGATTCCGCCTACTTCACCAGGTATCTCGCTCGAAAACCTTAACGAAAGGCTGGAAGTTAGCCGCCGGATGGTGGAGTGGAGTGCCGGTATGTCGCGCGGAGTTTACAAAGATGTTGTGGAGCAATACGCTGGGTTTGAGCCGCTGGTTTATGGCTTTAACGACGACAGGATCAGGTCATCGGTTTTACTTTACCTCGGGAATTGTGTGAGTGAATTGGGCGAATTTATTGCAAAAGAAGCCAACCTCTCGAACAAAGTTATGGACATAAAAGGGCAAAGTCATATCAGGGGAATCAATCCCGGCTATGCCATGGGCGAACTGGTGGTTATGAATGAAGTAACCGAGGAAACTGAAATTTTTGGGGATAAGATTTATGTATTTAACCACCCGCCTGCCGATTTGAAACCAGTTGCCGGAATTGCCACCGTAACCGAGGGAAACATGGTTTCGCATGTGCAGTTGCTAGCCCGAAACCTTGGAATTCCAAATGCAGTTGTTTCTGCCGATAACCTCGAAGATCTTAAAAAATACAATGGGAAAAAGATTTTCTATGCGGTTTCGAACAAAGGTACCGTCATTATGAAACCAGTGGATAAAATGACACCCGAGGAGAAAAGACTATTTGAAACAAAAAAACGTAGCGAAGGAAAAATTACCGTTCCTGTCAGTCGCATCGACCTGAAACAAACCAAAGTAATCAATTTGCGTAACGTAAATGCCTCTCACTCGGGAATTCAGTGTGGCCCCAAAGCAGCCAACCTAGGCCAGCTTAAACTTATGTTTCCCAATCATGTTGTCGAAGGCATTGTCATTCCTTTCGGTATTTTTAAACAGCACATGGATCAACTCATACCTGGTAAAAATACCTCCTATTGGGTGTTTTTAAACTCCATTTTCCAGGAAGCCGGAAGCATGCGTCAGCAGGGAAAAACGGAAGAAGTAATTGATGCCTACACACTTGGCCAACTTGAAATTTTGCGGAATGACATCAAATCGATAAAGCTACTTCCTGATTTTATTGCAGATCTTCAAAAATCTTTTACTACCGTTTTAGGAAAGAACATTGGCGAAATTCCGGTATTTCTGCGCAGCGATACCAATATGGAAGACTTAAAAGATTTTACCGGTGCCGGTTTAAATCTCACCATTTTTAATGTGGTAGAAAAAGAAAAAATACTGCAAGGGATTAAAGATGTATGGGCATCGCCTTATTCCGAAAGAAGTTATAGTTGGCGTCAGAGCTATTTGTTAAACCCTGAAAATGTTTATCCTTCCATTCTAGTTATTCCAAGTGTGGACGTAGATTATTCCGGGGTATTGATCACCAAAGGAATCCTCAACGACAGCGACAAGGATTTGACCATTGCATTCAGCCGGGGTGCCGGAGGTGCAGTTGATGGACAGGCTGCCGAATCGTATCTGCTTCAGGGTGATGGCAACAACTTGCTTTTGTCGCCATCGCGCGAACCAAATTTCAATACTCTACCGGGAAAGGGCGGAACAGCAAAAAAATATGCCACCTTCGAAAATCCAATTCTTAGCACAAGCAATCTCACACAAGTGAGGGAATTCTCAACACAGATCAATATCCAAATGGCAAGCGGTTTGAATACAAAATCAGCCGGACCACATGACATAGAAATGGGTTTTAAGGACAATAAAATTTGGTTGTTTCAAATTCGTCCTTTTGTTGAAAACAAGAATGCCAAACGTTCCGAATATTTAAAATCAATTACACCTGTATTGCCCATTGGAAAAATAATCAAGTTAACCACTCCATTATAAAATAACATGAAAACACTAAAACTGATTCTCATATTCTTACTTCTAATCTCCATGCAGGGTGAAACCATGGCTTATCCCTACGATGGGTATTTCATGACAGGAATACGTCGTTTGTTGAGGTTGCAACTTGTAATGGCTGGCGTAATTCAGGATAAGAAACCTGTGCCGGGTGCTCAAAAAACATTGAGTGAGATTAAATTAAACTTAATGAATACAAAAGGCGACAGCCTTTCAGTGTTTCCAAAAGCAGACCCGGCCTTGCAAAAAACAATCAACTCACTCTTTCCAAACATGGATGAAAGCTACTCTGTATGCCTGTTGGACATTACTCCCGGGAAACCTACCAGATATGCTTATCGTCAGGATAAACGTGGATTTATGCCCGGAAGCGTTGCAAAACTGGCTGTTATTGCAGGCTTGTTTAACCAGCTGGCAATTCTCTATCCTGATTCGTTTAAAAAGCGCCAGGAGGTGATGAAGAACAGGATGGTGAGGGCAGGAAAATGGGCCAACTATGACGAGCATACTGCGCCTTTCTATAATCCGGAAACACAAGTACTTACTAAAAAAGTGGTAACCGAAAATGATATCTTCTCACTTTACGAATGGGCCGATCACATGATTTCTGCAAGTAACAATGGTGCTGCCAGCATTGTTTGGAAAGAAGCCATGCTGATGTATGCCTTTGGCTCCGAATACCCACCAACTACAGAGCAGGAGGCTGCTTTTTTTAAAAACACATCCAAAACTGAGTTGAAAGATATTGCCATGAAAGTAGTCAATGACCCCTTGCGTGACATGGGTATTACAAAGGAAGAGTTTAAACTGGGGAGCATGTTTACAAAAGACGCTAAAGCGATGGTTCCTGGTGAGGGTGGTACCATTGCCAGTCCTTATGGAATGATGAAATTTTTGGTAGCGATGGAAAGAGGTGAAATTGTTGATCCTGAATCGAGCCTTGAAATTAAGCGTCTGATGTATTCCACCGACCGAAGGATTAGGTATGCAGCTTCAAATTCATTGACCGATGCCGCGGTTTATTTTAAATCGGGAAGTTTATACAGATGTAAGCCCGAAGAAGATTTTAAATGTGGGAAGTATATGGGCAATGTTGACAATTATATGAATTCGGTTGTTGTTGTTGAACAACCAGATGGTAAAGTATATATGGTTACCCTTATGTCGAACGTGCTGAGAAAAAATTCAGCCAACGATCATTTTGCAATAGCTTCGTCAATTGATAAGATTGTGAGGAAGTAAATTTATTTACATAGTGAGCGCAATAAAGGCTTCATTGGCGAAGGTCTTAACTTTTGGATTGTCATCGTTTATGTATTTTTCGATAAGCGGAATAAATTTATCATTACCTATTTGTGAAATCAGGTATAACACAGCCAGTTTAATCTTTATATCTTTTCCGGCAAGCAACATTGAAAGACATTCGGCTTCATCTGGTACTTTCAGGTTCAGGTTTTTGATTGTGTCTTCCGAAATGTTATCGAGCAGTGCCGTTTCAAATATAGGAACGAGAACCCTTTTTAAACTTGTTTCGAGCAGGTTATCCAAAAACTCAACAGCATTGATCCGCATATCGGGTTTTTTACTTTGTAATCCCTGGTAAATTGTTAGGATATCGTCAGTAGGATACTTAAGCCCAAGCAACATGAAGATGCGCTCAAGGTTGCCATCCAGCCTTCGTTCCAGCAAAACAACAAGGCTTTTTCGGGCATCAAGTTGTTTGCTTGTACGTTGCTTTTCCAGGATATTTTCGGTACTGACGAGAGCAGTAATTTGGGCATACAGTACTACAAGGGTTTCAAGATAAAGGTGTGCTTCATCCAGAACTCGTCTGATCACTTGTTTGTGATGAAACCTAAGCTGAGGATGATTAATTTTCAGGTTGTTTAACGATCGAAGCGCTTCCATTTTCAGGCTGATATCGTTGTGATCGAGAAAGGAAAACAACAGTTCCACTGAGGGTTGTGTTCCAATTTTTTCAGCAATCGAAGGAATTTGATGCAATGTTTCTGTATTCCAATTTTCAGTTCTGATTTTTTCAGCAAAGCTGTTAACAATGAATGGACCATAGTTAAGTAAAGCGATTTTTGCACATTCCTTATGGCTGTCCCGGTTAAGGAATGGAGAAATTTTATCGATAAAATCAGGACTCATGGTATAGCCTGCCGCCAAGATCGCCTGATTGGACAGGTCGATATCTTCATCTACTAAGAAGTCATCAATAACAGAATAGTAAGTAGTTAATTTCGCGTGCCCAATTGCTTTAATTAGCACGATTTTTCTGAATTTTATTTCTTCAGGATCTTTTAGACCAATCAGGCTGCTGATTCTTTTTGAAATACGGCCTTCAAGTTCAAACTTATCTTTTAGTTCAGGATTGTCGCGTGTTTCAATGGCAAGGCTAATCAATGCGGCTCCTCGTATCTTGTAATTTTTATCCAACAGGTATTTTTTAAAAAGGTCAATCCTGTTTTCTGGCGAATGGGCAATCATGTAATCGAATGCGGCCATTTTAACTTCCTGATCATCATCATTGATCAATGGCAATACCTTGTCGATTATTCGTTGGCTTTTGAAAAAATAAAGACATTGCAAGGCTTCGGTACGTACCAGGGGTGATGCATGATGGATAAGTTCGCTTACCTCATCGAAAAGCCTAGAGTCGGGCATTTCTTTAATTTTCCTTAATACATAAATAATTTGCTTTTCGGAGCCTTTTCTCAACACCTTTTTTAAACCACTCAGCACCGAATCACTGGATAAGTCGATTTTAGTTTTTTTATCTCGTACATCCCTGTTTTACTCTACCTTCATCTTAAATGAACTAATGTATTCAGCTCTTATTTTACGGGCGAAATAAATCCACAAGAGAAAAAAGGCGAGGATCATTATACTGATGAAACGGGTGGAAAGTTCAAGGCCGTTTACAAGAAAAATCAGGATCAATCCACTGATACCGGTTGCTACACTATCCACAAAAACATCGATAAAACTTTTGGTTTGGTTTTTAATTTCTAGAGGAATGGGCAGGGCCATCAATTCTACAGCTGATTTGTTTACAGATTGTTTAAGGCTTCCGTCAATTAATTTTAAGAAAATGACTGCCCAGAGTTCTGGAAAAACCAACACCAGTAATGCTCCAAGCATTATTCCCAAAGGAAGGATAAACAATGAAGTACCTACTCCAAACACCCCCACCACCCTTCGCGTAAGGAAAAGCTGAATGCCGAGTGAAATCAGGTTGAAAGTCGAAAACCAAAATCCAAAAAATGCAGTCAGGTCATTGGGATCGGGGATTTTCAATGAAGCGATGGCACTAAACTGGTAATCAACAAGCTTGGCAACAATTACACTAATGCCAATTATAATTGCAAGGTAAGTAAGGTGTTTCGATTTTCTAATTAACGCAAGCGGATTAGCATCAAAACCTTTAATTCTTTTTTTTCGCTGAAACTTAGTCTGGTTAGGCAGCACCTCTTTTTTCCAGATAGCTTGTGTGATGGGGATACAAAACACCAGCAGGGAAGCTGCTACAAAAGGAAGGTTCTCGCTATGCAACCACTCGGCAATGATGGAGGTGAGGTATCCACCAAAAATACCACCGGCAATGGCACCTGCACCAATAAAACCAAACAAACGTTTGGCTTCTCTTGGATTAAAAACAACATTGGCAAGTATCCAGAATTGTGAGGCCGAAAGTACTGCAAAAATAGCAACCCAAACATAAAAAAAGTAAAGTACCCAATCTTCCAGAAAATTAAAACGTAGTAAAACGCCAAAAATCACAAAAATAATAACCGATGTCAACATAGTACGGCTAATGATGGTATTTAATGGCATACGTGATAAAATCCGCGAATACACCAGCGATACCAATCCGGCAAATACGGCTACCAACACAAAAGCTTTTGGCAGGCTTTCAGCACCTAGGTTGGCGAGAAAGAGCCCGTTAACCGCCGGTTTAACAATCAGAAGTGTAGAAATTATCAGGAAAATATTTAACTGCATCAATATTGCACGGCGGTATTCTCCTTCGCGGATATCGAATACATCCCTGAGTAAATGAAAATAATATTTTTTAAGAGTATTCATTACTGACACAACCTGAATTCTGATCTTTTATTGAACAAATTTACGAACAAATCCCCTGGTTATGTTTTAATAACCAAGGACTTTTTCAACTTCCCTGACAAGGTCACGACAAATCTTTTCACCATCAGCATCTTCAATAAGTGCTACCAGAATATACCTCCTTTCAGGTCCCCAAACCAGCACCGAATCGGTATGCCAGGTTTTCCAAGTCCCCGATTTCCTGAAAATTTTTGCTTTGGGTGCAACCTGTTCTAGTGTATTGACAAATTTATGATGAAGTTTCGGGTCGACCATTAGGTTGAGCATGATTCTTGACCGGTCGAAACTCACCAGTTTTCCATATGCCAGCATATAATAATAACGGCAAACCTGCGACACAGTAGCAGCATGGGTAAGCCCCTTCATCGGCTCCGGATGCCTAGCTCCTGTTTTAGCATATCGTTTCCCCACCCAAATGCCTCCTCCATAATCTTCATCATAAAGGTCGTATTTTGGATCGGTAAGAACCTGTTCAATTTTATCATAACCCAGTCTGTCGATCATGCGTGTAGATGCAGAATTATCTGATTTACTGATCATCAACTTCAGATCGGATTGGATTTCTTCAGAATCTTCCAGTTCACCTTTTTCCAGCGCATCTTCCGCAGCAAGTAAAATACCTATCTTCGGCAAACTGGCAGCATACATCATTACATTACCATTCACCCTAGCGTATTTTACATTTAACGGATCCCTCAAATCAACAAGGCCGACGGCCATTCTTTTCTGGCTAATTAGTCTTTTCCATTTGCTATTCTTATTGAGTTCTTCAATAAGCCTGTCCTGCATTGGAGTATCAATTAAACTGCGAAGTGGTTTAACATCTTCGATGGCCAGTGGCAGTTGGTCATAGGTAGGTTTAATTGTATCTTCAACCTCCTGAGTATAGGCACTTATGCCGAGTAGTACCAAAACCGTTATTATAAAAAATCTGGTATTTTTCATTTTATTTTTTGTGTTAAATTGACAGCAAAATTCGATAAAAAACAAACACTTAATTACTTTTAATCTTTTTTAAGAAATAAACAAAAAAGCGTGAAAAAACTGAACAACAAAGCATTATTTGAAATAGATTTTAATCTAATACTTCAGGCTATCATAATCATTTCTGTTAGTATAACAGATTATTTGCTGTAGAAATCTTTTTTGATGATTCCTTCATTAATCAATTCCCTGATCACAAGTTCTGTCATTTCACTTTTAAAAGCGAATTCTTTGTCAAGACTTGACACATAAGCTTTCAAGCGCATTTTTAATACTGAATTGCGGTCTTTGAATTCGTTGAAAAACAACACAACAACAGGTTTATTCAGAAAAATAAATTTGGATACCAAAGCAGCCTCAGTTGCAATTTGTCTCACCTTATCAGTATCGATGTCAATGGGCAAATAAATTTCGGCTACCACCTGACAATTGTTTTCACCCGAATTGGAATTTGCTACGTACTGCATCATAAACTCGCTGTTTGGGATGGTAATGACCGAATCGTCGGGTGAAACAACTTTGGTTGAACGTATGCCGATTTCTATCACCTCACCGTAGTATTTTCCCGACTCAATTTTGTCCCCAATCTGGAAGGGGCGATCGAACATCACCACCAGGCCACCAAACACATTTTTGAGTAAATCTTGTGAAGCAAAACCAACAGCAACACCCACTGATGCCAGAAAGGCAAAAATGGTTGCAGCCGGCGGACTGTAAATTCCCACTATTATTAGGTAGATTACAAAAGTCCAGCTCAAGATTCTTATGATAGGGATCATTCGCTTTATAGCAAACTCGCGTTTTTTATTTCTCCGTGCGATGTTGGTAAGCAAGTTAAGTATCAGGTTGATGAATAAGTAACCAATGATCAGCGTAATGATCGTCCATACAATGTTGGAAACAGAGATGACATCAGACAATTCCGGCGGACTGAAGGATTCCCGTTTGCTTTTTGCAGATTGTACTGTGTCACTTAGTGCCAAAGTATTGACGGCTTTGGCCGTTTCGTCTTCAACAGACAGTTGGGTCAGAACTTCTTTTTGGACTGAAACAGTATCCTTGTTTTGCCCAATACCATTTTGTATCAGAAAGATAAACAGTATAAAAAAAAGGGCTTTCCCTGATATATATCGTTTGATGGAAAAAATATTAAAATAGCTCATGTTCAAAAATCATTAAGTTAATGCAATAAGTTCAGGATGTACAACTCGTTGATAATCTGGCTGTAGATTAGCGGATTAATTAAATAGTAATCCTGGGCCATTACCAGCAATCCGTCATCCTTCATTTGGTCGAGATGCAGTTTGCTTAGCTCAATATCCTGGTTAAATTTTCGGGCATGTCCTTCTATGGTTATCCCGTTGTGCACCAGTATATTTTTTAGCGTAATCATTTTTGGCAAGGAAATGGATTTGATGAAGTTGTTTTTTATTTCGCTGATCTGCCGGATATAAATAGCATCGTTTTCAACCTGTGAAGTTGATCGGAGCCAGTATAAAAAAGCCTGCGACAGATTGTTGTTATTAAATTCGGTTAAGCTTTTGAAATATGCTTCCTCAAGTTCGGGTTGCGTCTTTTCGTTGCTTAATTTTTTTGACCTGACTAAAGATTTTTTTGCTGGCAGTGGTTCATAAATCAAACGAAAACCACTAATGTTGTGACGTTTTTCAATAATGTGTTTCAGGTCTTCGGCATTGATGTCAGTCAACTTGATGTGATAGGCAAAATAATCAGAAATGTTAAAAGATTTATCTATGTAATACCACGAATACAAATGAGCAGAAACAATCCAGAAAACCTGTGAATTGGTCTCCGAAATCAGTTTCATGGTCTTCATCAGGTAACTAAAGCCATTTATTTCTGTAGTGAATAACCTAGCTAGTCCATCAATCGCTAGTATGGTATTCCTGCTTCCGGATGGAGGGGCTACTACATTTCGTTTATCAGCAACCAGGGCTTCAATTTCATTATAAAACATCTCAGGTGTTTTATTTACCTCATGCAAATCAAGCAAGATCACATTTTCATTGTGAATCTTAGTCTTTAAAAACCAATTTAAAATTGTGGTTTTGCCCGAACCTTTTTCACCGATAATTACCACGGGTGCAAATCGTCCTTCTTTCCATTTAGTATACGCGTTTGACAGCATTTCAGCTGGCTTGTCGCGCCCGATAAAAAGCTCAAATGATTTTAGCGGTTCTATTTTAAATAAGCGTTGGTAGATAAATGGCAATTTATTAATGGTTGCTTCCGTGGCAGCCAAATAATCGGAAGTATCGGAAGTAATAAACTGCTGTTTTTCTTCAATTTTAAACTGTTTGCTTATTTTTTCAGATGATCGCCCCAAAAACCTGACGCCCCTGTTTATATTTCCGACGGCGACAGGAATAAAATTTTTGATGCGCATGCTAATGTTTTTCCTGATCTCTTTTGACTTTGCAAGAGCTTGTAATTTAACAATTCGCAAGTTGATCTGTGAGGCACTTTCTGAATCTGCCATGGCTGTAATTTCATTCACAAACTGGTCGATTGATAGTTTTAGTGTATCAACCTCTTTTTGTATGAATGATTGGTGTAGCCCGGAGATTTCTTCCAGCTTTTTCTCAGCCCTAACAATCCCTTCTGTTGATATTTTTATTGCTTCCTCAACATTGCTTTCATTTTCATAAAATGAGAGGGATGATTCAATTGCAAAATCTATTATTTCAGGAATTTCGGTTACCTTTCTTTCAAAGGATTGAACATGGTTAATAAAGGTGATTTTTAAATCGGGAAAGACAGCTTTTAGCTGAGGCATGAATTCGTATCCAACAAGATCCTTAGGAGAAATACTTTGAAATTCCGATTTTTCGATAGGCCTATTGTATTCCAGACTATTGGTCACAAAGCGTTTTTCTGAAATTTCATTAAAATAGGAAGAGGTATCTGTTTCGATGCCATCAATTGCCTTGGGAATTTCTGACTTGATGATAACTTCCTTTAATGAAGGGATAAATTTTAATCTGAAATTTCGCTTGAATTCAGCTTTGGAATCTGAGAATTGTTGCGTAAACTTTGCTTTTGTTTTATTGCCGCTTTTTTCAACGTTTAATTTTAGCTCATCCAATGATAGGTTCATCAATTCTATAATTTCCTCAACAGGACCGGTAAATCGGGTATCCATCACCTGCGAAAAATTAAAGAACTGCTTAAGAAAACTAAACCTGAATGAGTTTATTTCCAGATCCAGTTTCCAATCCTCAGCAAAAAGAAAAATGGAATGCTGCCAGTTTTGCTGGTTTTTAATCAATGCATGAACCAGCCGTTCTCCCTCTTTTTTAATATCAACATTGCTTTGATACGTATCGTGTTCGATAATTTTTCCAGAGGCAAAGTCGTTTACAAAATTACTAATTCCTATGTTTATCCCTTCAGGAATTTGGTCTTTTGATACGATGAATTCATTAATAAGTTTTTGTATTTCATCAATTTGATAATCAATTCTTAAAGTATGAGTACCCGAATCGATTTGAAAATTTGTTGATGCAAACTGACTGAATTGTTCAATCCGTTTCTTGTCAAGGTTCCATAGTTGATTAAGTAGCAAGATAAGATTTGAAATAAAAGCATTGTAGAGGTCAAATTGTTTCTTAACATTACTTAGAATTAAATAGTAAAAGAAGAAATTTCGGTTTGGGAATTGATTGTATGAGGAGAATGAGATGCCATCTCCTTCAGTTTTTAATCCAACCGGTGTTTTTGGCTTAAATTTCTCAGCTAGTGCCAAAATACCACTTTTCTTTTTCTTCGATCGAGCAATTCTGATCTGTTCAGAGATAAATTCGTTTTCAGGAATAAGCTCCAATTGCTGGTATGCATCAACTATGAACTTATTCATCGTTTCTTTGAGCAATGAGGGTGTTTCTTCCTTAATCATTTCTTCCAACAATAAAAAAACATTTTTGCTGAAACGTTCATTTTCAAAGAGGAGAGCCTGTAATGAGCCTTTATTCAAAGCTTCTGCAGCATTGGAATTATACTCATCAATACTTTGAACAAACCGATCTGTAAAATCCTGAAATAATTGAGCATCCTGATTCAATGCTGAGCCAATCGTTTCGGTAGTTAATTTCTTTAGCTCTGTGATGAGTTTTGAATAGTTGGTATCTTGTTTAATTGAAGTCATTTATTGATTAGTCCAGTTATTATTATAAAACGAATATTTGTATTGTAATGAAATACTTAAAACCACTTTCTCTTTCTGAAATAAACTAACATTCCAATCGCAATTGTTAATATTACTCCCCACATAATAAAATAACTATATTTATAATGAAGCTCCGGAACAACATCAAAGTTGGTTCCGTAAATTCCAGCAATGAAGGTAATGGGTATAAATATTACTGAGAAAATTGTTAGGAATTTCATTATATCATTTAGCTTACCACTTATGGTTGTATGAAAAATATTTAGTTGATCAGACAATATTTCTCGATAGCTATCTGTAGCATCGTTAGCTTGATTAATATTATCCTGCAGTTCTTTAAAATGTATATATGAGCTTTCATCAATTAAATTAGACTCGATTTTAGAAAGTGCGAATATCATTTCTTTGGCAGGTTTAATACTTTTCCGTAAAAAGTTTAATTCTCGTTTGTAATTATTAATTTCATAAATAAGTGATTGTTTGGGTTCTATGGCTAGATCATCTTCAAGGCTTTCAATTTTTTCTCCTAATACACTAATCACATATATATAGTTGTCAATAACAACGTCAAGTAATGCAAATGCCAAATAATCTGTGCCAGAGTTTCGAATTCTCTTTTTTTGTTTTCTGATTCTTTCCCTAACAGGTTCAAAAACATCTCCTTTTTTCTCTTGAAATGAAATAAGCACTGATTTGGTTATTATTAAACTCAGGTTCTCAAAGTTTAACAAATCTGTTTCAGAATGTTGTTGCAGCATTTTTATGGAAATAAAAATACAGTTTTGATGTTCGACAACTTTAGGTCTTGTCCTGGTGTTCATTACCTCAGCCAAGACAAGACTATCTAAATTAAATCCTTTTGAAATTTCTTCCATAATAGATGCATTATGAAGTCCATCAACATTTAGCCAGGTTACAGTGTTCTTTTCTTGAAACTCAAGGGCTTCTTGAACTTTGTTTATTGCATTTTCCTCTAAATTTTCAGAGTCATAATCAATAATGCGCAAAGTTATTTCATCAGTCTTTTGTCTACCTCTAAATAAAAATTCATCAGGTGAAACACCTATTTCCTGTTTCTGTTTTTTTAAAAATCTAGCCATCTTTTGTATTTATTGTTTATGATTTGATTAAAATCAAGTTTTTTATACATTGTTGTGCATTAGTACTTACTATAATATGAAATCAGTTGATAAGAAATTTGATTTTTTATTTTGAATAATTTCAGTAATAATAGTTTTATTAAAATCATTTTCTTTAAAAGCAACAAGAGTTCTAATGGAAAAGACTCTTAACGCATCACTTACTGACAAAGTCCCTTCTGCTGAATCTTTTCGACCAGTAAACGGAAAAACATCAGGGCCTCGTTGACACTGAGAATTAATATTTACCCGACACACCTGATTTACAAGCGTATCAATCAATATGGCCAAATTCTTTGAATCTTGTCCAAAGACACTAGCTTGTTGACCATAGTTTGATCGTATTACATAATCCAAAGGTTCTTGAATATCATTAAAAGTTATTATGGGAACGATTGGACCAAATTGTTCCTCATGGTAAATCTTCATGTCCTCAGTAACATCTGACAAGACAGCCGGAAAAAAGAATGACTTATTTTTGATTCCACCCGAAGGGTTACATAATTTTGCACCTTTATTTATAGCATCGTTTACTAAATTAGTTAGATGTTCTGATTTATTGGGCTCTGGCAGGGGAGTGATAAAAACATTTTCATCCCAAGGCATTCCAATTATCAGCTTCTCTACTTCCGACACAAACTTTTCAATAAAAACTTCTTTGATGTTTTCATGAATAAAAATTATTTTTAGTGCAGTGCAGCGTTGACCATTAAAAGACAATGAACCAGTTATGCATTCCTTTACGGTAATATCCAAATCGCAATCTTCTAAAATTATTGCAGGGTTTTTAGCTTCCAATCCTAATACAGACTTTAACTTATGCGGTTGAGGGTGCTGTCTTTTTAAGATGTCTGCCACTTTACATGAGCCTATAAAGGCCAATACATTAACTTCTCCTGATTCCATAATAGGTGCAACTACCTTTTGCCCCTCACCATAAATTGTGTTTACAACTCCTTTCGGAAAAGAATCTCTAAATGCTTTCAGAAGGGGAGAGTGTAGTAAAACTCCAAGTTTTGGTGGTTTAAAAACAACTGTATTCCCCATTATTAACGCTGGGATTAATGTGGTACATGTTTCATTTAAGGGATAATTAAAAGGACCCATGCACAAAACAACTCCCAAGGGTGCTCTTCTGATTTGAGCAATGATTCCTTGTTTTATAACTGGTCTTGAAGCATCTCTATCCAAATCCTTTAAAGCTTCAATTGTATCATTAATGTAATCAACCGTTCTATCAAATTCTTTTTCGGAATCCTTCAAGCTTTTTCCTATCTCCCACATTAGAAGTTTAACCACAATATTTCTTTGCTCTTTCATTAAAAGAGTGAAATTTTTGAAACATTCTATTCTCTGTTTTAATGTCATTGATGGCCAATCGCCTTGTCCGTTATTGTAAGCATTCTTAGCTGCTTCTAAAGCTTTTAAGGATGTTTCTTTATCCATTAAAGGATATGATCCAATAACATTCTTTAACGATTCATTATCCTCAATATAAATAGGGGAAAATACTTCTTCGGTTGGACCAACCCATTCCAGTAATTCACCATTAATCAAATACTTTGTTTGTTTAATAGGAAATGGCAAATTAATATTCTCATGCAATTTTAATTTATCAGGAAAAATTCTTTCAATTTGTTCTTTCATTATCTTGATTTCTTAACTAATTGACATTGGTCTTACCGTCAGGCAGATATGTACTTCCGATGCATAGTAGTTTAGTTTCTGTATTTAATTATATTGCTTCCTTTTAATGAAATACCACACAATATATGGTATACTCAGTATTATGTTAATTGATCCCCATTAAAAAACAACCTACTGTTATCAGTTTTGTTCTTGTTGTTTTACAATACCTCTAAGTAACCTTCCAAGTATATCTGCACCTGTTATTACACGTTTTACATCACTCCAAAGCAGAATTAAATCATTATCAATTACATCGTCCTCATTATGTTTTGGAGTGAAGTTTAGCAGATGAATAATAGAACCCAGTTTCTCACTGCTGTCAGTTACAATTATAGGTTTATGAATAAACTCCATTGGGTTTGGTTGCTTATTGTCAAACATGGCTGCTCTTAAAAAACCATCTGCATCCATAACATACGATGGATTCAAATTTTCATCTATAAAAATTACCCATTTTTCTTTCGAATCATTTATTTCTTGTAAAAACAAATCATGGTGCTTTTTTGAAAATTTTGGAAAAACAGGTACTCCATTTTCATGATCTATGGGTATGATGCTTTTGGGGTTTAAAGGTTCACCTTCTTTACCAATAAAAACATCATCCAAAGAAAGAAAATTGATAGCACCCAACCCTTCAGTATGATCTATTTCACTTTCTGAATCATCAACATGCATTTTAAGAAAGAGTTTAATAGTATTCTCATTAAAAAACTCAATTGATTCCTTTCCTAGCCACGCATCTAATAAAAGAGCACTTGGTTTAGCTACAGGATAAAGAACAAACTGATAAAACTTTATCACAGGAGTCAGAACTGAAGCCATTTTTAATGAATTACGTGAAAAATAGGCTTGTGGTGCAATTTCACCAAATAGAGTAATAATTATTGTAGAGAATAGAAATGAACCAACACCTACCATAACAGAGTCAGATAACAAGGTTAGTAGTACATTGATACCCACATTACCCCAGAGTATTGTGGTTAGCAAAAAATTTGAATCTTCTCGCATTTTCAATACTTTTCTTGCACTTTTTGTGGAAGCACTTTTTGCTTCAAGTTCAAGACGAAGTCGTGTAAAACTAAAAAAAGCCAAATTAAGACCTGAGAACATTGCCGATTGAGATAAACAAAAGGCTATTCCGATCCAAATAAATAGTTCATTCATGATAATAATTTGTTTCCCTTTAGATGCAAACAGAAATCCTTGATATTAAATGTTTTCCTACTATTATTATACATGTTATTGTGTTTTCAAATATTATTTTCTTTAGCAAACTTGGGTGAAATTTTAATGAATTTATAAGAAATAGGTAAGATCCCACTTGAATAAACACTAAAACCCAGTACATCTAGGTTACAATATACATCTGAATAAAGTGATTTATCTCTTGAAAGCCAATCAACTGTATAGAATCCATTTGTAGCAGTTTTATTGAAAGAAGCTTTAACTTCTCCACTTTCCCAATCGTTGAAATTCTTTGCTCCCGATAGATAAATTGCCAGATACCCCTCCTCGTCTGGATTTTTTATTACACCAATAATGTATTTTCCACCAGCTATATCTTCAAAAGAAAGTCGAACTCTTTCGTAAATTCCCTCAATAGGGTCTAATTTTGCTTTATTAGCATTGTAATAACTATTTAGTTTTTCCTTTGTCCATGTTGTAGGATTTGATGGAAGTTGTAGTTGATTTGATACTTTATATTTTCCCTTAGTATTAACAATGCTTTGCCAATCTTCGACAAGTTTTTTTTCCACATTACTAAATTTGTTATAATTAAACTTTTTGTCTGATGTAAATGAAAAAATATCTCCATTACATGAAACAAAAGATATAGTCATATTTGAAATAGAGTTTTTGTTTATATCACCACCAAACATTACCATAGTGTATTCACAATAGGAATTAACAGCAATATCGAGTTCTGTTTTTTCAGAAGATGTAAGTGCAACATATTCAAAGCCCAATAGCTGTAAATATTTTTGAGCTAAGTAATAAAACCCTGCAATACCGGTTTGATTATCTACTTGCTCTTGATTTAGAGAGTTTAGCCCTATTTCTGCATACTTCACACCTGAAATATACTGATCAAATGATAATGAAGGGTTTGATGAGAAAATTGGTTTCTGATTTTGACTATATCCGCTGAAAATAAAAGCGGATATAGCCATTAAAGTGATTATTGTTCTTTTCATATCTATTATAGTTTATATTTAATTAACGATAATTTAATTATTTTTTTAAAGATAATCAATTTAACCAATAATCAAAGATTGGTAATAATTGAATGATGGAATGAAACTACTTTTAAATAGTCGTACTTCTCTCAAAAAAAAGCTTCATTCCATTTTTGTTTGAACTATTTTACCTTCTTCATTAATGCGAATAATCTGTGAAAGATGGTTTTTTGACACTTGCATTATGTATACAGAATTGATGATTCAGGGTGCTTCAATTCGCTCTTTATAGTCTGACAACTTCCAGTACCTAAATCGGATTCTTCTAATGCAGCAATAATGTTTTCAGGCAATGTGTGAACCCGGATTTTGGTTTCAAACCAATTTCCATAACGATTAAATATGGCTCGGCTATTTTCATCCACATTAAAAATTGGTGTTTTTTAAGATGCTGGGACGGGGTGGTTGTTGTTGCAACTCTGAAAATAATACTAAGTCACTTTATGCTTTTAGCCTTTTTGATTTCTACGAAATAGTGCAAATCCATCTCTACAAACCACAAGTAAAGCCTTATTTGTAAAAGCAAAAAAGCCTGCCTATTAGACAAGCTTTTTCAATTATTCTGTAGTCCGTACGGGACATTAAGCATATACTTTATCGTATTTATTGCCAGTCTTTTACAAGTAGTAAAAAATTCGTGTCCACCGATTAAAACACCTATATAAGTTCTCGGATTTGCAGTAATTTTTATTCTTTTGCTTTGTAAAGATACTAATTTTTCTAATTATTTGTGCCAAAAATTATATTTATTAATATGCAAGCGTA